>ENA-OQIC01000697-OQIC01000697.1-human-gut-metagenome-genome-assembly--contig:-NODE-697-length-14010-cov-3.341209_pt1 | contig 14010 bp, 15 predicted proteins | sample MGYA00242572_ERZ504736 | MGnify/ENA primary metagenome ERZ504736 (study PRJEB26092, sample SAMD00036201) | human gut metagenome | host: Homo sapiens | study: EMG produced TPA metagenomics assembly of... | reverse complement strand
ATGAGACAGATTTGCTCATTCATCTTCATACATTAACAGATGCGAAACACAGACAAATTTTGAGAACTGTGTGGCAGATGTAAATATTCCTCTGGGTGAAGTATTTACTTCACCGGTGCTTGCAGGAACAGGCGGAATGCTTCATGTTTCAAAAGTATATCTTAACGGACTGCAGTTTTGTGACCTGAAGCTTGTGTTTGACTGCGGACAGGTGATCGATTACAGCTGTTCTAATTTTGAGACAGAGGAAGAGAACCGTAAATATATTGAAGATAATATTCTGTTCCATCATCCGAAACTTGCAATGGGAGAATTTGCAATCGGAACTAATACAACAGCTTATGTGGCAGCGCAGAAATATAATATCGCAGACAAACTTCCGATTCTGATCGCGGAGAAAATGGGACCGCATTTTGCAGTTGGTGATACCTGTTACAGTTGGTCAGAAGATACTCCGGTCTATAATCCGGATGGTAAAGAGATCATCGCAAGAGACAATGAGATTTCCGAGATGCGAAAAGAAGACGTCAGCCTTGCTTATTATGGATGTCACACAGATATTACGATCCCATATGACGAACTGGGAAGCATCCGTACGATTGATGATGAGGGGGATATGATCTCTATTATTGAAGATGGAAGATTTGTCCTTCCGGGTACGGAAGCTCTGAACGAGCCGTTTGGGGAATAAAGGCATTTTCCTATTAAGTTCGGAATACAAAAAAATTTATTAGTTCGTTAAAATATTTCTTTGCATTAATTTTATTGACAGAAAAAGGGAATCTTAGTAGAATCTACGGTTAGAGAGGGTTTTGATAAAATCTTTTCTGACCGTACTTTTTTTATCAATAAAATAAAAACAAAGTCCCGGACAGATAAAATCTGGTCTGTCTGAGAATACTTGAGAAGAAAAGGAGAATAATCATGGCAAAAGTAGGAATTGTGATGGGCAGCGACTCAGATATGCCGATCATGAGCAAAGCAGCAGACATTCTGGAGAAACTGGGAATTGATTACGAGATAAAGATCATTTCCGCACACAGGGAACCGGATGTCTTTTTTGAATATGCAAAACAGCAGAGGAAAAAGGCTTTAAAGTAATCATTGCAGGTGCAGGAATGGCAGCTCATCTGCCGGGAATGTGCGCAGCAATCTTCCCGATGCCGGTTATCGGAATTCCTATGCACACCACTTCTCTGGGAGGAAGAGATTCCCTTTATTCTATCGTACAGATGCCGTCAGGAATCCCGGTTGCAACAGTCGCTATCAACGGAGGCGCAAACGCAGGACTTCTGGCAGCTAAGATACTTGCAACATCAGATGAGGAACTTCTTGCAAAATTAAAGGCTTACAGCAGGAATTAAAAGAACAGGTGGAAGCAAAAGACGCAAGATTACAGGAAGTCGGATATAAAAATTACTAAGATAACTCAGGTCCATAAACAGGATCAGGGGTAAAAACGGAGGATTATCATGGATTACAAGACCGCTGGAGTAGATATTGAAGCAGGATATAAATCAGTAGAGCTGATGAAAGAGCATGTAAAGAGAACCATGCGTGAAGAAGTGCTGGGAGGACTGGGAGGATTTTCCGGTGCCTTTTCTCTTGCTAAGATCAAAGAAATGGAAGAACCGGTATTATTATCAGGTACAGATGGATGTGGAACTAAAGTAAAACTTGCTATGGTTATGGACAAGCATGACACCATTGGCATTGATGCAGTTGCCATGTGTGTCAATGATATTGCATGTGCAGGCGGAGAACCATTATTCTTCCTTGATTATATTGCATGTGGTAAGAATTATCCGGAAAAGATTGCAGCTATCGTAGGCGGCGTTGCAGAAGGCTGTGTGCAGTCAGATGCAGCTCTGATCGGTGGTGAGACAGCAGAGCATCCGGGACTGATGCCGGAAGACGAATATGACCTGGCTGGTTTCGCAGTAGGTGTCTGCGATAAAAAAGAGATGATCACAGGTGAAGAACTGAAAGCAGGAGATGTTTTGATCGGTATGGCATCCACAGGTGTTCACAGTAACGGATTTTCTCTTGTCCGTAAAGTTTTTGATATGACAAAGGAATCTCTTGATACTTATTATGAAGAACTTGGAACAACACTTGGTGAAGCACTTCTGGCACCAACCAGAATCTATGTAAAAGCATTAAAGAGCATTAAAAATGCCGGAGTTCGTGTGCACGCATGCAGTCATATCACAGGCGGCGGTTTTTATGAAAATATTCCGAGAATGCTTAAAGAGGGAACACGTGCAGTTGTGGAAAAGAACAGCTATCCGGTACTTCCAATCTTCAAACTTCTTGCTGAAAAAGGCAATATTGATGAACAGATGATGTACAATACTTATAACATGGGACTTGGAATGATCCTTGCTGTAGATGCAGCAGATGTGGACAAAACAATGGAAGCGATCAAAGCAGCAGGTGACACTCCGTACGTAGTAGGACGTATCGAAGATGGTGAAAAGGGAGTGACTTTATGTTAAAAGTCGGTGTACTGGTTTCAGGAGGCGGCACGAATCTGCAGGCTATCCTGGATGCCATTGACTGTGGAAAGATTACAAATGCAGAAGTTTCTCTGGTTATCAGCAATAATCCGAAGGCTTATGCGCTGGAGAGAGCAAAGAATCACAACATAGAAGCTGTATGTATTTCTCCAAAACAGTATGAAAGCAGAGAAGAATTTCACAAAACACTTCTGGAAAAGCTGAAAGAGAGTGGCGTAGAGCTTATCGTTCTGGCAGGATTCCTCGTAGCAATCCCGCCGATGATCGTGGAAGCATATCCAAATAAGATCATTAATATCCATCCGTCACTGATTCCGTCTTTCTGCGGAGTTGGTTATTACGGACTTCATGTGCATGAGAAAGCGTTAGCAAGAGGGGTTCGTGTTACAGGCGCTACGGTACATTTCGTTGATACTGGCACAGATACCGGTCCGATTATTCTTCAGAAAGCAGTGAAAATTAAATCTGATGACACTCCGGAAGTTCTCCAGAGACGTGTCATGGAGAAAGCAGAGTGGAAAATTCTTCCTAAGGCAATCAATCTCATTGCCAATGGCAAGGTGAAGGTTGTGGATGGAAGAGTGGAAATAGAAGAATACGATACGGAAGAGTAGATACAAAAAGGAGCGGCAAGATAAAATGAAAGTCTTAATTGTAGGCAGCGGCGGCAGAGAACATGCGATTGCATGGAGTGTTTCAAAAAGCCCGAAAGTAGATAAAATTTATTGTGCACCTGGAAATGCAGGAATCGCAGAGCTTGCAGAATGTGTAGATATCGGTGCAATGGAATTTGAGAAACTTGCTGATTTTGCACAGGAAAAAGAAATCGATCTTACGATCATTGGCATGGATGATCCGCTGGTCGGTGGTGTCGTAGATGTATTTGAGGCCCGCGGTCTGAAAGTATTCGGACCAAGAAAGAACGCTGCGATCCTTGAGGGATCTAAAGCTTTCTCGAAAGATTTAATGAAGAAATATAATATCCCGACAGCAGCATATGAGAATTTTGATGATCCTGAGAAAGCACTGGAATATCTCCGCACAGAAGCCAGATTTCCAATTGTTCTGAAAGCAGATGGTCTTGCACTCGGCAAGGGAGTGCTGATCTGCAAGGATTTGAAAGAGGCAGAAGACGGCGTAAAAGAGATCATGGAAGATAAGAAATTCGGAAATGCCGGAAATACCATGGTCATCGAAGAATTTATGACAGGACGTGAAGTCTCTGTGTTATCATTTGTAGATGGAAAAACTATCCGTACAATGACATCCGCACAGGATCATAAACGCGCTCAGGACGGTGATCAGGGATTGAATACGGGCGGAATGGGAACTTTCTCCCCGAGTCCGTTCTACACAGAAGAGGTAGATGAATTCTGCAGGAAATATGTATATCAGCCGACAGTGGACGCAATGGCTGCAGAAGGACGCCCATTTAAGGGAATCATTTTCTTTGGTCTTATGCTTACACCGGATGGTCCGAAGGTTCTGGAATATAATGCCCGTTTTGGCGATCCGGAAGCGCAGGTTGTTCTTCCTCGTATGAAGAACGATATCATCGAAGTGATGGAAGCCTGTGTAAACGGAACTCTGGATCAGATAGATCTTCAGTTTGAGGATAATGCGGCAGTATGTGTAGTCCTTGCAAGTGACGGATATCCTGTGAAATATGAAAAAGGTATTCCGATGTACGGATTTGAGAACTTCAAAGGTAAGGATGGTTATTATTGTTTCCATGCAGGAACCAAATTAAAAGATGGTCAGATCGTAACCAACGGAGGTCGTGTCCTGGGAATCACAGCTACAGGAAAAGACCTGAAGGAAGCAAGAAAAAATGCCTATGAAGCCACAGAGTGGATCACATTTGCAAATAAATATATGCGCCATGATATTGGTAAGGCAATTGATGAAGCATAAATAATTTTGAGGTGCTGCAGTTTCAGAAAAAATGTATTTTGGATGATTACTGTAAACAGATCAGAAAACAGAAAGGTTTAAAACCAGACCGGACTGTTTTCTGATTTTTTTGTAAATGTTTTTGCATAAATAATATAGGCTATTTTCTTTACTTTTCATGCAATCTGTTATAAAATAAAACAGTGCTGTAAAACAGAAACGTAATCGAACTCCGGACAGCAGGGGAAAATTTATGAACAGAAATTATGTAGATAAGAAAATACAGAAGATCATAAAAGAAATGAGACAGAGAGGATAAGAGCATGGGAATCAGCAAAGAAGAAGCAATCAAAGAATTACAGACCAGAGAGGAGATTTTTGTGGCATATTCACAGGCTACAAAGCTTCCGTATGTGAAATGTGATGAAGAGACATTTAATGATCAGGCATGGATTTTTTCAACAGAAGAAGGAATCAAAGAATTCGGCAAAAAAATGCTGGAAGAAAAGGTTCTTCTTATGGGTATGAAATTTACCAAGAAGGATTATCCCAGATTATATGGAACTTTCTATGCAATTGGCGTAAATACAGTTGTATGGGTAGATGGTGAAGATAAGATTGAGATTGATCTTCCTGATATTGCAAAACAGGCAGATATGAGCAAGATTGAGCCGGCTAAGAGACCGCTTCTGAATCCTACACTGGAGCTTTCCGGCATTTACTTTATGCAGGAACTCCGCCGTCCGGTAGAGAAGGATCAGCATGGAAATCTTCGTGAGCTTGAGGAAGAACTGATCGTAAACCTGAAGAAATCCGAATATCTGGTTGCTATGAATGTAGATCCTGAAGATCCTAAGAAGATCAATATTCCGTATCTCAAAATAAAAAAGAAGAAATTCTCCAGCCTGTATTTACAGACGTTATGGAACTTGAGAAGTTTACAAAAGGTCAGAAGCTGCGTATTGCGAAAGTACCGTTTGCAAAACTTCCGGAGCTGTTAATCGATAAGGCAATGGCTTATGCAGTTAATCCATTAGGCTTTAACCTTGTTCTGAACAGAGAACAGCTCAATAAGATCATTGGCTTAAAATAATCAAGTCATGTAGATGAAATTCAGTTGACAGAAAGAAGATAAAGGGTGTGCATGCTGTGTGAGAACATGGCAGTACACCCCTTTTTGTTTTGAAAAATAATACAGCAATACGTCTTTCTGTTGCAAAAAATGTTGGTTTGTGCTAGGATATGTGTAACACAAAAAGGAGAAGAAAACGTATGATGATAGAAATAGATTTCAGCAGTGATGAAGCCATTTACATCCAGCTGACCAATCAGATCATCATGGGGATTGCTACGTCAAGACTGCAGGAGGGAGATACACTGCCATCAGTGAGACAGCTTGCAGATACAGTTGGGATAAATATGCATACAGTAAATAAAGCATATTCACTGCTGCGACAGGAGGGATTTGTCACTATCGACCGCAGACGTGGTGCAGTGATTTCTATTGATGTAAATAAACGGAAAGCATTGGAAGAACTGAAACAGAATCTCATGGTGGCGCTTGCGAAAGGATGTTGCAAGAGCGTAAGCAGAGAGGAAGTACATCAGCTTATTGATGAGATTTTTGACGAATATGATGAAAACAGATAGGAGAGGACATGGAGAGACAATTTACCAGACAGGCAGAGAATGCCCTCAAATTGGCAAAGACAACTGCGAAAACCTGTGGACATGGATATATCGGAACAGAACATCTTCTTGCAGGTCTTTTGAAAGAACCTGAAGGCACTGCGGGAAAAGTGCTGCAGGAATTTAACGTAGAAGAAGAAAAACTCAGGGAACTTATCAGCAGCCTGGTTACACCGGTTCAGGGCAATACTGCGGCAGCAGAAACAAAAGATCCCCAGTACAGCCCGAGAGCAAGAAGGATCATTGAACAGGCGAAGGAAGATGCTGAGAGTATGGAATGTCTTTGTGGAACAGAGCACCTGTTGCTTTCGCTTCTGAAAGAGACAGACTGCGTAGCGACCAGACTGCTTTTTACAATGGGAGTAAATATCCAGAAGTTGTTTGTGGCTATCCTGACAGCTATGGGATTTGACAATGATACCATTGCAGAGGAATTTCAGTACGCAAGGAATGCGGGAAACAAAAAAGTGACCAGTACCCCTACGCTGGATCAGTACAGTCGTGACCTGACACAGCTTGCAGCAGAGGGAAAACTGGATCCTGTGATAGGGCGTGATAAAGAAATTACCAGACTGATCCAGATTCTGAGCAGACGTACGAAGAATAATCCGTGTCTGACAGGGAACCCGGAGTAGGTAAGACTGCATTGTAGAGGGACTTGCACAGCGCATCGTTATGGGAATGGTTCCGGATACAGTGAAGGATAAGCGTCTTGTTGTGTTAGATCTTTCCGGCATGGTTGCGGGAAGCAAATACAGAGGTGAATTTGAGGAACGCATTAAGAATGTGATCCAGGAAGTAAAAGAACATCAGGGAATTCTGCTGTTCATTGATGAAATCCATACCATCATCGGAGCAGGTGGAGCGGAGGGAGCACTGGATGCTTCTAATATCCTGAAACCTTCTCTTTCCAGAGGTGAGATTCAGCTTATCGGCGCGACTACTCTGGAGGAATACCGTAAATATATTGAAAAAGACGCAGCACTGGAACGAAGATTCCAGCCTGTGACAGTGGAAGAACCATCTTCAGAGGAGACTGTTGAGATCCTTAAAGGTCTGCGTCCATATTATGAGAAACATCATGGGGTAAAGATTGAAGATGAGGCACTTGAGGCAGCAGTAAAAATGTCACAAAGATATATCAATGACCGTTTCCTTCCGGATAAGGCAATTGATATTATTGATGAAGCAGCATCAAAGGTTCAGCTTGCGGGTTATCAGTCAGCACCTGAAATGGAACAATATGAACTGGAACTGAATGAACTTCGTGAGGAGAAAGAACAGGCAGTTAAGACTGCAGATATTGAACGCGCAAAAAAGCACAGGTACGCCAAAATGAAGTGGAAGCCGAAATGGAGAAAATCCGCATTAAGACTGAACGTAGAAATAAGAGGAAGAAACTTGTTGTAGATGAAGCTGCTGTTGCAGAGACGATTTCTGACTGGACAAAGATTCCTCTTCAGAAACTGACAGAGGGAGAAACCAAACGTCTTGCTCGTCTGGAGAAAGAACTTCATAAACGTGTGATCGGACAGAATGAGGCAGTGAAAGCTGTTGCGCAGGCAGTGAAACGGGGAAGAGTAGGACTTAAAGATCCGAACCGTCCCATTGGTTCTTTCCTTTTCCTTGGACCTACAGGTGTTGGTAAGACAGAACTTTCCAAGGCTCTGGCAGAAGCTGTCTTTGGAAGTGAACAGGCGATGATTCGTGTAGATATGTCCGAATATATGGAGAAACACAGTGTTTCCAAGCTGATCGGTTCTCCTCCGGGATATGTAGGATATGAAGAAGGCGGCCAGCTCAGTGAGAAGGTCCGCAGAAATCCGTACAGTGTATTGCTTTTTGATGAGATTGAGAAGGCACATCCGGATGTGTTTAATATACTTTTACAGGTGCTGGATGACGGTCATATTACAGATGCACAGGGAAGAAAAGTCGACTTCAAACAGACGATTATTATTATGACTTCCAACGCAGGGGCACAGGCGATCATGGAACCGAAACGTCTGGGATTCATGTCTGATAATGATGAGAAGAAAGACTATGAACGAATGAAAGGCGGTGTGATGGAAGAAGTGCGCCGGATTTTCAAACCGGAGTTCCTGAACCGAATTGACGATATCATGGTGTTCCATGTGCTGAATAAAGAAGATATCCGGAAAATTGTGACATTGCTTCTTAAAACACTGGAGAAACGATGCGCAGAACAGATGGAAATTCATCTTACAGTGACAAATGCTGTGAAAGATTTTATTGCAGAAAAAGGTTCTGATAATAAATATGGTGCCAGACCGCTGCGTCGTGCAATTCAGAGTAAGATAGAAGATGCGCTTGCAAACGAGATTCTGGAAGGCAGAGTAAAACGTGGAGATAGTGTACAGGTGAAACTTCATAAAAACGAGATTGCATTTGAAGTGAAAAAACAGTAGAAATCTCTGAGCAGACAGATATTTACAATTAAAGCAGAGGACTCACATGATTCACAGAAATTGTGAAATTAGTATAAAAAAATCAGTGAGATACTGGTCAAAAAAGTGAATGTATTATATAATAAGCACATAAAATGTCGGAAAAGTACAGAGATAGTGAAAACTGTACGGCATCGGCAGATGAACCGGTGGAGCGGCAAACAAAAGAGTCTTAGGAGGACATAGGAAATGGCAGTAGTAAAAGAATTAATCCGTACAGAAGAGAATGGAGCAATCAGCTTTGGTGACTATGAGCTTGCACAGAAGTCTAAATTATCAGACTATCAGCATCAGGGCGATATGTATAAAGTAAAAACTTTTAAGGAGATTACCAAGCTCGAGAGAAACGGAATGTTCGTTTACGAATCAGTTCCGGGAACAGCAGTATTTAATCTTACACAGAGTGAAGCTCAGATGGATTTCCATGTAGAGGGACCGGAAGATGCACAGATCACAGTGGAGATGGAGCCGGATACAGAATATGAAGTATTTATTGAGCAGGCAAGCACAGGTAAGATGAAAACAAACCTGGGCGGTAAACTTTCCTTTAGCGTGGAACTTGGCAATGCTGCAAGAGTAGAAGTAAAGATTGTAAAATGCTGAAAAATAAAAAGACGGTATATTTTTGCCAGGAGTGCGGATATGAATCCGCAAAATGGATGGGGCAGTGCCCGGGATGCAAGTCCTGGAACACCTTTGTGGAAGAGACAGTTTCCACAAAGAAGCCATCCTCTTCTGGAGTAATGAAATCATCAGAAAAAAGGCAGGAACCGGTGATCCTTAAAGACATTAGCCTGTCAGAAGATGAACGGCAGACAACTCAGATTGGTGAACTTGACAGGGTGCTGGGCGGCGGTATCGTCCCCGGCTCCCTTGTTTTAGTGGGAGGAGATCCGGGAATCGGAAAATCAACGCTGCTTTTACAGGTGTGCAGGAATCTGGCAGAGAAGCAGGTTTCGGTTCTTTATATTTCAGGCGAGGAATCTCTGAGACAAATTAAGCTGAGAGCTAATCGTATCGGGCAGTTTACGGATAAGATGCAGCTTTTATGTGAGACGAACCTGGAAGTGATACGTGAGGTGATCGAGCGCAGAAAACCGGATGTGGTTGTGATCGACTCCATTCAGACTATGTTTCACGAAGATGTAAGTTCGGCACCGGGAAGTGTCTCTCAGGTGAGAGAATCTACCAATATCCTTATGCAGATCGCAAAGGGAATGGGGGTGTCCATTTTTATTGTAGGTCATGTGACGAAAGAAGGAAATGTGGCAGGTCCGAGGGTTCTGGAACATATGGTGGATACGGTGCTTTATTTTGAAGGCGACCGGCATGCTTCTTATCGTATCCTGCGTGCGGTGAAGAATCGTTTTGGATCTACGAATGAGATTGGTGTTTTTGAAATGTGTAATACAGGTCTTGAGGAGGTGAAGAATCCGTCGGAATATATGCTGAATGGCAGACCGGAGGATGCGTCGGGTTCTGTTGTGGCGTGTTCTATGGAAGGAACCCGGCCGATTCTGGTTGAAATCCAGGCACTTGTGTGCCAGAGTAATTTCGGTATTCCGAGGCGGACAGCGGTAGGAACTGATTTTAACAGAGTGAATCTCCTTATGGCTGTGCTTGAGAAGAAAGTAGGACTCCGTCTGGCTGCATCGGATGCTTATGTCAATATTGCAGGGGGAATGAAGATGACAGAGCCGGCAATTGACCTTGGGATCTGTCTGGCGATTGTTTCCAGTGCGAAGGATATTGTGATTCCTGATAATGTGATGGTATTTGGCGAGGTTGGTCTGAGTGGTGAAATCCGCGCAGTGAATATGGCAGGCCAGCGTGTGCAGGAGGCGAAAAAACTGGGATTTGGAACAGTTGTGCTTCCGGAAGTGTGTAGGTCTTCTGTTGGAAAAGTGGAAGGAATCAACTTGGTTTATGTGTCGCAGATTCGTGATGCGATTGGTTATATTATGAAAAAATAGATTGTCAGACTACTGGCTTATATATGGTTTGAATAAGTTGATCAGACTGTCGTCAAAGATATTTTTGCCTGAGAAAGTCTGCTGACAGAGAGAAAGAGGAAAGGATCAAAAGTTATGGCGAGTGGGATTGATACAGTGATATTTGATATGGATGGAGTGATTTTTGATTCGGAGATTCTTGTGCTTCAAGCGTGGAAAGAAGTGGCAGAACGTCATGGAATCGCAGGAGTTGAGGCGGCATGTCATGAGTGTCTGGGAACAAACAGTGTTGTAAGTAAAGGGGTTTTTCTGAAGCATTATGGTGAAGATTTTCCGTATGAGGAATATAAAGCGGAGATGGCAGAGGTGTTTTTCAGTCATGCTTCCGGAGGCAAACTGGCAAAGAAGCCGGGGGTTGAGGAGCTTTTGAAATATCTGAAGATGAGGGGATTTAAGATTGGGCTTGCCAGTTCTACCCGGGAGGTACTGGTGCGTTCGGAGATTTCAGATGGCGGGCTGCTGGGATATTTTGATCAGATTGTCGGGGGAGATATGGTGGAACGGAGTAAGCCGGAACCGGATATTTTTCTGGAGGCTTGCAGACGACTGGGGACCAGACCGGAGAATTGTTATGTGATTGAGGATTCTCATAATGGAATCAGGGCGGCTTATGCAGCAGGGATGCATCCGATCATGGTGCCGGATCTGATGGAGGTGACGGAGGAGATGAAGTCCCTCGCAGAAGAGATTCTGGGATCGCTTTGCGCAGTGCAGGAATTTTTGCAGGGGTCAGGCATATAAATTCATTTGTTTTTATGAGTGTCAGTGATTGAATAAAAAAGAAATCTGTTTTTACTGGTATTTATTTCAAAACTTTTCCAGGAAAACAGATTCCTTTTTTGTTATATTAAGTTTTTGCTTATGAGAGAACTCCTGTTGACTGTAAAAACAGGATAAACATCATAACCGGCGCAACATAGCGGATCATGATTCGATAAAGTTTTTTTCTGCGGAATCTGCTGCCGTTTCGTTCCATTTCATCAATGACATAATCAGGTGTCATAACCCATCCGATCAGGATGGTGGAAAGTAATGCGATAAATGGCATCATAACACTGTTGCTGATGTAATCCATAATATCAAGCAGCTGTCCTGTAGAGCCATTGGGCAGTTCCACTTCTACATAGAAAATGCTGTATCCCAAAGCAATGATCGCAGAAGCAGCAAGATAAACTGCAGATAAAACAGAAACAGTTTTTTTCTGCCTGTGTGGAAGATTTCCATACAGTTTGCAACGATGGATTCCAACACAGAGATGCAGGATGACAGTGTTGCAAAAATAGCAGTTACGAAAAAGAGGATTCCTACAAATATGCCTGCTTTTCCCATGGCTGCAAAGACCTTTGGGAGAGAAACAAACATAAGGCTTGGACCGGCTCCCATTCCTTCTGTTCCGGAAAATACGAATACAGCAGGGATGATCATGGCACCTGCAAGAAATGCCACTCCTGTGTCAAAAATTTCAATCTGATTAACAGCCTTGTTTAAGTCAACATCAGGTTTTACATAAGAACCGTAGGTGATCATGATTCCCATGGACACGCTGAGAGAGAAGAACAGCTGACTCATTGCATCCAGTAAAATCTGTAAAAATCGCTGTACAGTAAGCCCCTCAAGATTTGGGGTCAGGTAATAAAGAAATCCCTGGATCCCGGTATGTACCTGGCCGGAAGAATCTGTATGTTTCAGAGTCAGGGAATAAATGGAGATGATGACAACGAGTACCAGAAGAACCGGCATCATCCATTTGGATACTTTTTCAATACCATCCTGCACACCATTGTATACAATAAATGCAGTTACACCCATGAAAATAAGTGCAAAAATAACAGGTGAGGTGGAGGATGTGATAAAAGAAGTAAAATAATCATCTGCTGCAGCAGCCTTTGCCTGTCCTGTCAGGTAGACTACAGCATATTTGGTGATCCATCCACCGATCACTGCGTAATAAGTCATAATAAGAACAGGTACAAGAAAAGTCAGAATGCCTAAGAATTTCCACTTGGGCTTCATTTCAGCATAAGCACCGATCGCACTTTTCTGAGTGCGGCGGCCGATTGCGATATCAGATGTAAGCAGGGTAAATCCAAATGTAAGTACAAGTATAAAATAAATGATTAAAAACAGACCGCCTCCATCTTTAGCTGCAAGATATGGGAATCTCCATAAATTGCCTACTCCTACAGCACTGCCGGCTGCGGCAAGGACAAACCCGAGCTGTCCTGAAAAATGATTTGATTTCCTTTCCATAATAGATAATCTCCTGTATGATTTATGTTTGCATAAGTACGATAACATATGTTAACATATAAGTAAAATGAATGTTTTGCTAGTATACATTAAAAAAAGTAATGGATAAAAACAGACAAGAAGTAAGGATCGTAAATGAAGGAAATCAGAGACAGATATGAAATTTTTTGAAGGTATGTGAGACTGGAAGTTTTTCGAAAGCAGCAGAGGCGCTAAACTATACACAATCGGGAATCAGTCAAATGATGGCCGGATTTGAGGAGGAACTGGGAGTACAGTTATTTGCAAGAGCTAAAAAAGGTGTAACTCTGACGGATAATGGAAGAATGCTGATGCCTTATATACAGGAGATGACAAATCAGAAAGATAAACTTAGACAGGCTGCTTTTAATATTAATCATAAAATAGAAGGAAAACTCAGAATAGGAAGCTTTTCCAGTGTAACTGCAATGTGGATGCCGGAAGTGATCCATTATTTTAACAGAAATTATCCACAGGTTGAGGTGCAGATCTTTGATGGAAATTATGATGAGATCAGAGACTGGATCATACATGGGCAGGTGGACTGCGGATTTCTGTCTTCGATCGTTGCAGATAATCTGAAGTTTTATCCATTATGTGAGGATCCTCTCTGTGCTGTGATGCAGAAAAATCATCCTCTTGCAGAAAAGAAAAGTGTGAGACTGGAAGAACTGTTGGAGTATCCTTTCATTATAGAGACTCCGGGATGTGATAATGATATTTTGCATTTATTGGAAAGATGTGGGAAGGAGCCAAAGACTTCTTACAGTTTTCGTGATGATACGCTTATTATGGCATTTGTGAAAAATGGGCTGGGAGTGACGATCTCACAGAAGCTGGTTATGAAGGCGTTTGCCAATGATGTAGAGAGCAGACCTCTTGAACCGGGGAGATCCAGAATTATTGGGTTGGCATTTGTAAAAACAATGAACTCGGTTGTGACGAAGATATTGTTGGAATATCTAAAGGGGATGATGTAGTATTTTGCAGTGAAAAGAGTCCTGTTTTATGGCATATATGGCATGAAAATAAAAAGATTGTCAAATTATGGAATTAACTGTTGACATTGTGGCTTTTCGGTGTTATATTAGATGAGCTGTCGGGAATAATTGTTCGTAAGATAAAACAATTTAAATAGATTTCTGAAAGAAAAAGAAA
>ENA-OQIC01000696-OQIC01000696.1-human-gut-metagenome-genome-assembly--contig:-NODE-696-length-14019-cov-1.930608_pt1 | contig 14019 bp, 18 predicted proteins | sample MGYA00242572_ERZ504736 | MGnify/ENA primary metagenome ERZ504736 (study PRJEB26092, sample SAMD00036201) | human gut metagenome | host: Homo sapiens | study: EMG produced TPA metagenomics assembly of... | reverse complement strand
CACCGTCATGGGTCTCGCCGATCTTGTAGTTCTTGCCGGTGTAGTACAGGATACGTTCGGTGGTAGTGGTCTTACCGGCATCGATGTGAGCCATGATGCCGATGTTACGGATCTGGTTGAGATCATTGAGCACGTCTAGTGCCATGAGTGTTCCTTAACTCTCGTTCTCGACTAATTACCAGCGGTAATGAGCGAAGGCCTTGTTGGCCTCTGCCATCTTATGAGTATCCTCGCGACGCTTGACAGAAGCACCAAGGCCATTGGAGGCATCGAGGATTTCGTTGGCCAGACGCTCAGCCATGGTCTTCTCACGACGGGCGCGGGAGAAGTCGGTCAGCAGCGCAGGACGAGAGTGTTCGCACGAGCGGCTTCACTTCGACCGGAACCTGGTAGGTAGCGCCACCGACGCGGCGGGAGCGAACCTCGAGGGATGGACGGATGTTGTCAAGAGCGCGCTTAAGCACTGCCACCGGCTCCTGATCAGTCTTTTCCTTGACCATATCGAGAGCGGAGTAGACGATGTCTTCGGCGATCGACTTCTTGCCGTCGAGCAGAATCTTGTTGATGAGCTGTGCCACAACAGTGGAACCGTAAATCGGATCCGGCAGCAGCTGATGCTTCTTGGAAGGTCCTTTACGTGACATATCTCTTACTTCGCCTTCTTTGCTCCGTACAGGGAACGACCCTGCTTGCGATCCTTCACACCCTGGGTATCGAGGGCGCCACGAACGATGTGGTAACGAACACCCGGCAGATCCTTGACACGGCCGCCGCGCACGAGCACAATGGAGTGCTCCTGCAGGTTGTGGCCTTCGCCCGGGATGTAAGCGGTGACTTCCACACCGGAGCTCAGGCGCACACGAGCGACCTTACGCAGTGCCGAGTTCGGCTTCTTCGGGGTGGTGGTGTAAACACGGGTGCACACGCCGCGGCGCAGCGGGCTTCCCTTCAGTGCCAAAGTCTTGGACTTCTTCGGCTTTGCCTGACGTCCCTTACGGACGAGCTGTTCAATAGTAGGCAACTTGAATTCTCCGATTCAGTGGTTTCTCTTGCTTTTGTGTGACCGCCGCACTGCACCCACACTCCACGCATCTGAATCGTGAAGATAGCCACAGTCCACCGGCCCGATGGCCCATCCCTCTCTCACCGTCGCATTGCTGCGCGTGATGCAATCGAGTTCCGGGATATCCCAACCCGCACGCCTGTCACATAAGGCATGCCGTTGGCACACACGAATTATCAGTATACGGATTCCCAAGACATTCCAACATGCCGTGTCGCAAATCGCAAAAGGGATGGCCCCGGATCCTTTCGAATCCGGGGCCATCCACTCGGGAAGGAGGTTCCCACTTCTTTGCTACGCGCTACCTTACGCGTACTCTTCAGTCTCGTTGTCTGTTTTGCATTTGCGGCCCGGCGCCTGCGCCGTACTACCCCATTGCCGCTGTTTCGAATCGCTACTGTTCAGTTATATCTTAAAGGCGTTGCGCATGAACCTCACGGCCATCGGCGCTTCGTTGCGACCTGACGAATTCTCGACTGATCCACAACTCCGGCCTTCAGTTACAGTATACCCCAAAACGAAACAAAAAACACGGGTGAAGACACCCTTAAATCCCAATAATTTCAATCATTTTGCCTACATCAGCGCAAAGCAACAAAACATCACAATGACACGTTTGCACCACTCAAAACAAAACATTCCCTGAATCGTTTTGAAAGATTCAGGGAATGCGCAATATGACGACGGAATCTACTGACGAATATCAGCTGTTAGCTGTTTCGGCAGCGTCTTCGCGGACCTTTCGCAGCCGAGCCCTTCTCGCCATTGTCGGAATCAGGATGGATCTGATGCCTGTCATCATGCTCACGCCACCAGCTGGACAGCACGGAACCGGAAATGTTGTGCCAAACGCTGAAGAACGTGGACGGCACCGCGGCCAACGGATTGGAAGCGAACGACGTCAGCGCCAAAGTCGCTCCCAAAGCGGAATCCTGCATGCCGACCTCGAAGGTGATGGCTTTCTGCTGTGCATAACGGAAGCCCTTCGGATATACCTTGTACATAAGTTTGGAGAAACCGAAGCCCAACGCGTATCCGCACAGGTTGTGCAGAATGACCACCGGGATGGCAAGCAGCGAGGAAGCCACGAACAGCTTCGGACCGTTGGCTGCGACGACCACGCCGATGATAAGCAGGATGGCCACCTGGGACACGATCGGCAGAGCGACCGTAATCTTCTCGATCTTCTCGCCGAAAATAGCATGGCAGATCACGCCAAGAGCGATCGGGAACAGCACCACCTTGACCGCATTGAGGAACAGGGATTCCACCGGGACCGACACATACTGGGAAGCCAGCCACTGCATCAACAGCGGAATCATGAACGGCGCGCACAACGTGGACAAAATGCCGATGGACACGTCCAGCGCCACATCGCCACGGCTCAGATAGCTCATCACGTTGGACGAGGTTCCGGACGGGCAGCAGCCGACCAGAATCACACCGACGGCGAGCGCACCATCAAGACGGAAAATCCAGCACAGCAGCACAGCCACCAACGGCATGATGACGAAGTGGGCCACGGTACCGACGATGACCATCAGAGGCTGGGTGAGAATGCGCCTGAAATCGTCAAGGGTCAAGGTAAGACCCATGCCGAACAGCACGATACCCAGGAAATAACCGGTATAGGATTTGCCCCACAAGCTTGCCTGCGGCACGAAATAGTTGAACACGGCCCACACGATCACGATCGCGGTGAACCACTTGGTGAGCCAATCACCAAACGCTTTGACCTTCTGCATGAATCTCTCTTCCTTCACATTTCACAGCTTTTCGGCCGATGATCCGCATACGCCGAAAACACTCCGAGACGGCCCACACCGTCATTACAGCACACCCTTACGCATGCAGCGACTACAAGGTACGCATGAGTTTCGGCCTTGCGTAATATGCCGTTCACATAATGAACAGTCCACAGCGCAAGCCGACGACAGGCACACGCAACACGCCGATGTAGACATAGCTGGAAAATCGTGTATAGTTTTCATCTGTTGCGCTTCTGTATGAAGCGAAAACATGGTGGCTATAGCTCAGTTGGTAGAGCATCTGATTGTGGTTCAGAAGGTCGCGCGTTCGAGCCGCGTTAGCCACCCCGGTAGAGACCTCGGAAGAAATTCCGAGGTTTTTTGCTATCCGGACGGCTTGAATACAGCAAACAGCCGGTCGCAAGTCATCAGCATAGGTCAGATACAAGGAGCGCATCATGCTGTCTTTTGAAAACGACTATTCCTGCACGGCAACACCGGAAATCATCGAACGCATCAGCGAAATCGCACAAAACCAATATCCGGGTTACGGCAACGACAGCATCTGCGAAAGCGCGAAAGCCAAAATCCGCGAAGCATGCGCCTGCCCTGACGCGCAGATTTTCTTCCTGGTAGGTGGCACGCAGACCAACCAGACCATCATCGACTCCATCACACCGCAGTATGCCGGCGTAATCGCGGCAAGCACAGGCCATGTGAACGTGCATGAGGCGGGCGCCATCGAATTCACCGGACACAAGGTGCTGACGCTCCCCCACCATGACGGCAAAATCGATGCGACCGAACTCGACGAGTACTGCGCCACGTTCTACGCGGACGGCAACTACACGCACATGGTGTTCCCCGGATGCGTCTACATTTCGCAGGCCACCGAATACGGCACGCTCTACACGCTCGCCGAACTTGAGGCGATCCGCAAGGTCTGCACGAAGTACGACATGCCGTTGTTCATCGACGGCGCACGACTTGGCTACGCGCTGACCGCAACCGGCAACGACGTGACGCTTGAAGACATCGCGCGTATCGCGGACGTATTCTATATCGGCGGCACCAAGGTCGGAGCCATGTTCGGTGAAGCGTGGTGTTCACGCACGGCAATATGCCGAAAAACTTCGTGACGCTCGTCAAGCAACATGGCGCGCTGCTCGCCAAGGGATGGCTGCTGGGCGTGCAGTTCGACACGCTGTTCACCGACGATCTGTATTGCAGGATCGCCCGCCACGCCAACGATGCGGCCGACCGTATTCGCGAAGTGCTGGTGGAACGTGGCTATACGCTCACCTTCGACGCGCCGACCAATCAGATCTTCATCACGCTCGACAACGCGACATCCGAGCGTTTGCAGCGCAATGTGCGCCTCGGCTTCATGGAAAAGGCCGACGACACGCACACGGTGATGCGCATCTGCACCAGCTGGGCCACCACCGATGAGCAGGTGGAGCAGCTGATCGCATTGCTGTAGCGCGCATCGTCGCTGTCAATCGGAAAAATAATCATTACGACAAACAACAAAAAGGCGCAGGAATTACATCCCGCGCCTTTTTGCCTACGTTACGATCATTTATCACGCATGTGGTTCCATTTATGCTGATTGTTACGCATTGATTTGCTTATTGGCATTATCGGCGATCGCCTCGCGTTCCATAGCCACGAATTTACGCACGGAAGCAGCCACCGAATAATGCTCTTTAGTGTGTTCGGCATAGATTTCGCCCCATTCCGACAGTTCATCGGATGATCGACCCACCAATCGATGCGCCTTGCCAACGCTTCCACATCGTCGACAGGGAATAGCGATTCGTCACGTAACGCGAACTGGCCTGCGGCGCTCAACGGAGACGATGCGATGACCGGCACCAAACCGGCGGCCATACCTTCAATGACGCTCACCGATTCGAGATCGGCAATCGAAGGATGCACCAGCAAATCGCCGGAACGCAGCAACGCGGGCATTTCGGTGTTCTTATGAAATCCGATCGATGTCGGTCGGGAAGCAAACGTGCGGCGAGTTGCTGCAATTTCTTTTTCAAAGGACCGGTGCGGCAATCGTCAGTTCAATATCTTGCGCATGCCTGCAACGGGCGATCGCATGAATTAATGCGACATGATTCTTTTCGTTCGTCAATCGTCCGGAAGCGACAATGTGGAACGGAACCGGAGCAGACTTCCCCGCATCGCGCTGCGTTTTCGCAGTGAATCGTGATTCATATCCGTTGGAAATCACATGCAGTTTCGATTTGTACCCGTGAGAACGCAGCAAACTTGCGCCAAGCTCGGTCGGCACATGCACATGGTCGATTTTGCGGTACAGCCACAAATTGAACAGCCAGTAGATGAACTTGTCGATGCCCGGAATATATTTCAGCGGACCTGCCGAATACGTGATGTTCTCCGGCTGCACATGATAGCCCGCAGTAACCGCGATTCCCATCTGTTTGGCGACTTTGCACGCATGCTGGCCAAAACGGAACGGCGTGTAGATGTGCACCACGTCCACGCCTCGGAACGCGGTTCTGAACAGCGTGTCGCTCGGTTCGGCGAACTGCATCTGCTGCTTTTTCGCCACCCAACTGACCAGAGGCACATGGTTGACTCGTGCCGGGTATTCAGGCGCACCAATGCCCACAAGCCTGACCGTATGGCCTTGACGCTTCAATTCCTCCGCCCACTGCAACGCCGAATTCGACGTGCCGTTACCTCGGTTTCCCGACGTGTCGACCACCATGGCGATGGTCAGGGGTCGCTGTGTTTCTTCCTGTTCCGTCTCAGACATGCACTCCATCCTACGCCGATGGCACAATGGAAGGCATGACTGAAGAGAATCGTGCCTTGGGCACTCCGCTTGGTAAGCATCCGACTCGTGTTCTGTTTCTTGGCTCCGGAGAGCTGGGCAAGGAAGTCACTCTCGAACTGATGAGGCTTGGCGCATGGGTGTGCGCGGCCGATTCCTATGAGGGTGCCCCCGCGCAGCAGGTGGCGCATGAATACCGTGCGCTCGATATGGCCAATGCCGAACAGTTGCGCGTATTGTTTGACGAAATCCAGCCGGATATCATTGTTCCGGAAGTCGAAGCGATCGCCACCAGCGAATTGGCTGCCGCGGCCGAGCGTGGCGCACAGGTGGTGCCAAGTGCCGAAATCGCATCCATTTGCATGGATCGTGAACGTTTGCGCGTACTTGCGCATGAGGAATTGGGATTGCCGACCACGCCGTACCGCTTCGCAGGCTCGCTGGAAGAGCTTCGCGCTGGGGCAAAAACGGTTGGCTACCCGTGCGTGGTCAAGCCGATTATGAGTTCTTCCGGTCACGGCCAGTCCGTGGTGCGTTCCGTCGATGCGATTGATGCGGCTTGGGTTGAGGCACAGGAAGGTCTCGCGCGCACGACGAGGGAGACGTTTCCCGAGTGATTGTAGAAGCGTTGGCTCCGCTTGATTACGAGCTGACGGTGTTGACCGTCAGCTCCAGCGCCGGCATCGTGACCTGTGCTCCAATCGGACAGCGTCAGGAAAGCGGCGACTATCGCGAATCCTGGCAACCGGCCTCCTTCACACAGGATGTGCTTATGCAGCGCAACGCATAGCGTGCACCGCAGTGGAAGGTCTGGTGGCGAAGGCCAAGGCTTCCGGCGAGAAGGGTTGGGGTGTGTTTGGCGTGGAATTGTTCGTGCTGACCGACGGTTCCGTGCTGTTCAATGAGGTCTCCCCACGTCCGCATGACACTGGCATGGTCACGATGGCGTCGCAACGGTTAAGCGAATTCGCGTTGCACGCGCGTGCGATTCTCGGTTTGCCGATTACGCAGGAACATGTCGCCTTGTCGATCCCGGACGGTGCCGTCGCGGCAAGCCATGCGATCGTCATTCAGGGCGATGGTGAAGCCGAATTCCGCAACGTCGCCACCGCTTTGTCTCAGCCGGGCACCGATCTGCGTATTTTCGCGAAGCCGGAAGTGCACGGCCATCGTCGCATGGCAGTCGCGCTGGCCATCGGAACAGATGAGGCCGACGCGCGTGCTAAAGCCGAGAATGTGGCCGAATCGCTCGAAATCGACATCGCCTGACGCACTATTGCCGGATACTGACGGAAGACTGCCGGAACGCGCCCAAAAACCATTCGATTGTAGCCTCCCGTTGGTATCTTGTTAACCGTCAAGTTCACCAAACTATCTACCTCCCAAACACCAGGAAAGGCGAGTAATGGAGAAGTTGGAAAAGCTCTACGAGGGCAAAGCCAAGCAACTGTACGCAACTGACGATCCGGAGGTGCTCTGGGTCGAATACAAGAACTCCGCTACCGCAGGTGACGGCGAGAAGAAGGAAGACTTCGCCGGCAAGGGCAGGCTGAACAACCTCATCACCACGCTGATCTTCGATCTGCTCAAGAAGCGTGGTATCGACAGCCATCTGGTGGCCCGCGTAGGCGAAACCTCCCAGCTGGTCAAGAAGGTCACCATGTTCCCACTCGAGATCGTGCTGCGTAACACCGCCGCCGGCCACTTCTGCTCTCGCTTGGGCGTGGAAGAGGGCATCGAGCTCAAGGAGCCGGTGCTGGAGTACTTCCTGAAGAACGACGATCTGCACGATCCGTTCGTGAACGACGACGATCTGGTTGCGTTGGGCGTCTGCACCCGTGAGGATCTGGCTGAGATCGCACCTCTCGCCCGCCGTATCAATGAGGCCCTGATCGAGATCTTCGCCAAGATCGGCATCAAGCTTGTTGATTTCAAAATCGAAATGGGTCGCACTTCCGACGGCACGCTGCTGCTGGCCGATGAGATTACGCCTGATTCCTGCCGTCTGTGGGATCAGCGTGACGGCTCCGGCAAGGTTGAGCATCTCGACAAGGATCTGTTCCGCCGCGATCTGGGCGACATCATTCCGGCTTACGAAGAGGTCGAAAGCCGCTTGGCTGAACTCGCCAAGTCCGAAGGCATTGAAGTAGCCGAATAATACTTGCGATAGCCCGCATCTGCAGTACAAACTCGGATGCGGGCTTCATCGTTTTTGAAAATCTTATTTTTATCAATCTCACCAAGCCCCTCTTTCAAGGAGTCAACCATGGTTTTTCGCGTGTACGTGGAAAAGAAGCAGGGTTTTGATGTCGAGGCCAAGCAGCTCGCCAACGAGCTGAAGACCATTCTTGGCATCGCATCGCTGAAGAATGTGCGTCTCGTCAATCGTTATGATGTGGAAGGCATTAGCGAGGAACTGTTCGCACAGGCCACCCCTACCGTGTTCAGTGAGCCGCAGGTCGATAATGTTTCCGCCGATTTGCCTGATTTCGGTTCTGATAATGTGTTTGCTGTGGAGTATCTGCCGGCCAGTTCGACCAGCGTGCGGATTCCGCCAGCGAATGCATTCAGCTGATCTCCCAGGCGAGCGCCCGACTGTTCGTTCCGCCAAGGTGTATGCACTTGAAGGCGAGCTGGGCGACGACGATATCGCCGCCATCAAGCATTATGTGATCAACCCGGTCGAGGCTCGCGAAGCTTCGCTGGATACCAAGACCACGTTGAAGACGCAGGTGCCGGTGCCGGGCAAGGTGGAGATCATCGAAGGTTTCCGCACCATGAGCGACGCCGATCTTGAACAGTTCATCGCCGACCGTGGCCTGGCCATGGATTTGGCTGATCTGCAGTTCTGCCGTGCTCACTTCACCGAAGAACAGCGTGATCCGACAATCACGGAAATCAAGGTGATCGACACGTATTGGTCCGATCATTGCCGTCACACCACGTTCGGCACGCAACTTGATGATGTGCAGATTGACGACGCGACCGTGCAGGCCGCGTTCGATAAGTATCTTGAGATGCGTCACGAGCTGGGCCGCGACGCCAAGCCGGTATGCCTGATGGATATGGGCACGATCGGCGCGAAGTGGCTTAAGAAGAACGGCATTCTGAAGAATCTCGACGAATCCGAGGAAATCAACGCCTGCACCGTCAAGGTGAAGGTGGATGTGAACGGCCATGACGAGGATTGGCTGTTCCTGTTCAAGAACGAAACCCACAACCACCCGACGGAAATCGAACCGTTCGGTGGTGCGGCAACCTGCATCGGCGGCTGCATCCGCGACCCGCTTTCCGGCCGTTCCTACGTGTATCAGGCCATGCGCGTGACCGGTGCCGCCGATCCGACCGTGCCGGTGTCCGAGACGCTTGAAGGCAAGCTCCTCAGCGCAAGCTCGTCACCACCGCCGCCGCCGGTTATTCCTCCTACGCAACCAGATCGGCCTGGCCACCGGTCAGGTGGACGAAATCTACCACCGGATATGTGCCAAGCGCATGGAGGTCGGTGCGGTTGTGGCCGCGACTCCGGCCGATCATGTACGCCGCGAAACCCCGGCTCCGGGCGACAAGGTCATCCTGCTCGGCGGGCGTACCGGCCGTGACGGCATCGGCGGCGCCACCGGCGCGTCCAAGGCGCATAACGTCGAATCCCTGGAGCTTGACGGCGCCGAGGTGCAGAAGGGCAATGCTCCCGTCGAACGTAAGCTGCAGCGTCTGTTCCGCCGCGGTGACGCATGCCGTCTGATCAAGCGCTGCAACGATTTCGGCGCCGGCGGCGTGTCCGTGGCGGTCGGCGAGCTGGCCGACGGCCTGTATGTTGATCTCAACAAGGTGTCGAAGAAGTACGAGGGCCTGGACGGCACCGAACTGGCGATTTCCGAATCCCAGGAGCGCATGGCCGTGGACGTGGCCGCCGAGGATGTGGACGAGTTCCTGGGCTACGCCAAGGAAGAGAATCTCGAGGCCGAAGTCATCGCGACAGTGACCGAAGAGCCGCGCATGACGATGGTATGGAACGGCGACACGATCGTGGATCTGTCCCGCGAGTTCCTCGCCTCCAACGGCGCTCCGAAGCATCAGGTGGTGCATGTCGAGGCGCAGCACGCTACGCCACCCCGTGGAAGACCGGCACGCTCGCCGAACGCATGCACACCATGCTCACCGATCTGAACGTGGCCTCCAACAAGGGACTTTCCGAACGCTTCGACTCCACCATCGGCGCGGGCACCGTGCTCATGCCGTTCGGCGGCAGGAAGCAGCTGACCCCGAACATGGCCATGGTCGCCAAGCTGCCTGTGTTCGGCGAGACCACCACCGCCTCCGCGATGGCTTGGGGTTTCAACCCGTACATCATGGAGCAGAACCAGTTCACGGGCGCTTATCTGTCTGTGGTCGAATCCCTCTCGAAGCTGGTGGCCGCCGGTTTCGAACATGAGAAAGCGTATCTGAGCTTCCAGGAATACTTCGAGAAGCTGCGCGATGAGCCGGAGCGTTGGGGCAAGCCGATGGCCGCCGTACTTGGCGCTCTGATGGCGCAGGTCGATCTAGGCGCTGGCGCAATCGGCGGCAAGGACTCCATGTCCGGCACGTTCGAACAGCTGGACGTTCCGCCGACCCTGATCTCCTTCGCCGTGGCTGTGGGCAACATGAAGCGTGCCACTTCCCCAGAGTTCAAGGGCGCTGGTCACCGTGTGATCCGCATCGCGCCGCGTTACCAGGCCGACGGCCTCACACCGGACAAGGATTCGCTGCTGGAGGTGTTCTCCGCAGTCGAGGAGCTCACCGATTTCGGCGATGCTTTGGCCGTGTCCACGCCTGGCTACGGTGCCACCGCCGAGGCAATCTTCAAGATGACGGTCGGCAACCAGATCGGCGTGAAGCTGGCCGATGGCATCAGCGTGGACGACCTGTTCGCCCCGGCCTATGGTTCCTTCATCATCGAACTTGCCGACACCGCGAAGGTTCCGGCCGTATCCAACCTGGTTGAGGTCAGTGAGGTCGGCGAGACCACCGAGGCCTACCAGTTCGTGGCAGCCGGTGAGACGCTGGATCTGGCCGAACTGCAGGACGCTTGGGAGGGCGGCAGCGAATCCGTGTTCCCGTACCGATCCAAGGGCGACGAAAAGGGCAAGACCGTTGAGACCGTGTCCTTCAATGCGCCGAAGAAGACCGTATACACCGGCGCCGGCGTCGCCAAGCCGCATGTGATCATCCCGTGTTCCCCGGCAACAACTGCGAATACGATTCCGCAGCCGCCTTCGAGCGCGCGGGTGCCGACGTGAGCACGCTCATCGTGAACAACCTCACCCCTGCTGCTGTGGCTGAGTCCACCGCAGCTTTGGTTGAGGAAATCAAGAAGAGCCAGATCATCATGATTCCTGGCGGCTTCTCCGGCGGCGATGAGCCGGATGGTTCCGCCAAGTTCATCACCGCGTTCTTCCGTGCTCCTGCCGTTACCGAAGCGGTGCGTGACCTGTTGAACAACCGTGATGGTCTGATGCTCGGTATCTGCAATGGTTTCCAGGCGCTGATCAAACTCGGCCTGGTGCCGTACGGCGACATCGTGCCGATGACCGCCGAATGCCCGACGCTGACGTTCAACACCATCGGCCGCCACCAGAGCCGTCTGGTGCGCACCCGCGTGGCGTCGAATCTCTCCCCGTGGCTGGCAAAGACCGAGGTGGGCGACATGCACACCATCGCCATCTCCCACGGCGAAGGCCGTTTCGTGGCTTCCGACGATATGCTCGCCCAGCTCAAGGCCAATGGCCAGATCGCCACGCAGTACGTGGACGAGGCCGGCGTGCCGGGCATGGACCTGAGCGTGAACCCGAACGGTTCACTGCTGGCCATCGAAGGCATCACCAGCCCGGACGGCCGCGTGTTCGGCAAGATGGGCCACTCCGAGCGTTACAGCAACGGTACGTTCAAGAACGTGCCCGGCGAGAAGGATCAGCCGCTGTTCGCAGCCGGCGTGGAGTACTTCGCCGCCTGATCCACGACCGCATCCATAAAAGCGTTCTGACGTAGATTCGAACATACAGAGGCTGTTTGGTTTGATCGGGATTCCTCCCTAGTCAAACCAGACAGCCTCTTTTTGGTCTCCGACGCATGTTAGGCGGAGAGGTAGCCTTCGGCGAGATTGACGGGGGTGTTGGCGCGTTCCACTGCTTCGTTGGAATGGGTGGCGGTTTGTTTGATGATGTCGTCGTAGCCGGTGAGAGCGGCGAAAGGCATGAATTGCGCGGCACGGTTGTGCATACTCATGTGCGGGCGCGTGCACGAGCGATGATGAGGCAAGTTGATGATGTCATCGTAACGGTCGGTTTGCTGCAACTCACGCTGCATGACCTCCAATCTGTCGGTTGCGCTGTTGACCTGTGGCATCAGCGAACATGTCCATTCCTTTGATGACGGCGTTTTTGCCGAACTTGCGTTTGATGTCAAGAATCGTCTGTTGCACATGCTGTTCGGAAATCTCATCGACAACCTGCATATCGTCAGTATAGGAAGACCGCGCGTTGTTATCGACGTTATCACTGCAATCGTTGCTATCGCTTCCATTTGAGACTTCTTGCATATCCGAAAACAGATCGGGCTGAACGTAATTCGCCGCAGCATTCCGCTCAGCCAGCTGTTCGACCGTTTGCAAATCAGAAGCAACCACATTCAATCGACGTACCAACAGCCGATGATCGACGATTCTGCAGAACAATTCGTCAACCGCATCGCATATGCGCGTGGTGGATGACGTATGGTCGCCCAGACCAATCGACCTATAGCCGGCTTGGGCACACGCCGACCATACCTATCAAGAGTTACGGGACCGCTATATTCGGCAATGGCTCGCTCAGCCATCGCCTTCAATTCCGGAGTGCCACACTCCCCTAGCCGCTTTGGATCAAGACTGGCGGTATCGTAACCGACCATCAACCCCATATGGCCGGCTTCACACCTTTGGCAACCAAATCCAAAGACAAGGTGTCCGCCATTTCTCTCACAATCAGCCGCGCCGAGTCAAAACCGACCGCGCCCGTAAGCACCTGCCCCGAACTCATACTATGACCAGCTGCTTATACGCTTTGATGTCGGCGATCGTGCAAGGTTCCCAACCCCACGCATGGTCGATAAGCAGCTCGGCGTTCACACCGAACATCTTGTACAGCAGGCCCTCGTTGTAATACTCGTCGGCACGGCCTATGGAACATCGGCTATATCGCCCATTGTCATTAGACCTTGGGCTTCGAGCTTCTTCGCATACCCTCGTCCCACACGCCAGAAATCAGTCAACGGCCTGTGCGCCCATAACAGCCGACGATACGACATCTCATCCAATTGCGCGATACGCACGCCATCCTTATCCGCGGGAATATGCTTGGCGACCACGTCCATAGCCACTTTCGCCAAATACATATTCGTACCGATACCGGCCGTTGCGGTGATGCCCGTCTCCCGAAGAATCTGCTGGATCATTTCACGGGCCATATCATGCGCGCTTTTGCCGTAAGCCCGCAAATACCCGGTAACATCCATGAATACTTCATCTATCGAATAGACATGAATGTCAGCTTCGGATACGTATCTTAAATATATGCTGTAGATTTTCGCACTGATGTTGAGATAATGCGACATTCGAGGCTTCGCTATATACACGCCAGCAGCCAGATTCGGATCGGCTGCGAGCGCGTTCGCATCATACGATTCGCCTCTCAGCGCACCGCCCGGCGCTGCCGCCAGCCGTGCCGCATTGACTTCTTTAAGCTTCGCCTTGACCTCAAAAAGCCTTGCCCTACCAGGCAATCCATACGCTTTGAGCGATGGCGACACGGCAAGACAGATGGTTTTGTCGGTGCGCGATTGGTCGGCCACTACCAGATGCGTGGAAAGTGGGTCGAATCCGAGTTCCGCACATTCCGAAGACGCATAGAAGGATTTCAGATCGATTGCAATATAAGTACGTTCAGCCATCGCCAGTCTCCTTCCATGATTGACATCACTCTGAAGCGGCAAACAACCACTTCAGCTTTCCTGCGCTCATTTCCACATTCAGCATATCAGAGAGTTCGAACAATTGTTCGACACACCCGACATGCCAAGTGCCCCTAAGGACTCCACGAAAACCGCCAATTGTAGCCTCCGGTTGGTAGGGTTGAACGGTAGCGAACCCCTTGTCTCCATGGTTTTGGAAGGAGCTTTGGCTTGTCAGCTGAACTCGAAGACATCCACGAGGAATGCGGTATTTTCGGCGTTTGGGGCCACTCGGACGCCGCCCGACTCACCTACTTCGGTCTACACGCGCTGCAGCATCGCGGTCAGGAGGGTGCCGGCATTGTCTCCAACGATAATGGTCATCTCATCGGTCATCGCGGAACGGGTCTGCTGACCAAGTGTTCAGCGAC
>ENA-OQIC01000694-OQIC01000694.1-human-gut-metagenome-genome-assembly--contig:-NODE-694-length-14024-cov-1.900986_pt1 | contig 14024 bp, 17 predicted proteins | sample MGYA00242572_ERZ504736 | MGnify/ENA primary metagenome ERZ504736 (study PRJEB26092, sample SAMD00036201) | human gut metagenome | host: Homo sapiens | study: EMG produced TPA metagenomics assembly of... | reverse complement strand
ATTGTCTCTGGCTCGTCAATTCCAGGAAGTCCAACATTAACATCTAGTACTTCCGCTCCAGCTTCTACCTGTTTAACTGCTTCCACCACAAGTTCATCATAGCGCTCTTCTAACAACGCTTTTTTCATCTTTTTCTTACCCGTTGGGTTTAGACGTTCTCCGCAGACGATCACATGATCTCCAAACGTAACTGTCTGTGTCTGACTGGATACTCTTGTTTTCTTCTCAACTGTTCTCTCTGCAACTGCTTTAGGCGCAGCTTCTGCAAGTTTTCCTATAAATTCTGGTGTTGTTCCACAGCATCCACCAACGATTGCTGCACCTCTTGCCATATAATCTTTCATAGATTCCACATATTCTTCTGGTGTCACATGATAGTGTGTTTCTCCATGTTCTAAACATGGAAGTCCGGCATTGGGCTGTAACATCACTGGAATACTTGCTTTTTCTAAGATTTCGTCAATGATCGGTTTTAATTCATCGGGTCCTAAAGAACAATTGACTCCCAATGCATCAACTCCTAAGCCCTCTGCAACATTAATAAATGTTTCCGGATCATTTCCAGATAATGTTCTTCCATTTTGCTCGAAGGTCATTGTAACAAACACTGGAAGGTCTGTGTGTTCTTTGACCGCCAGAACTCCAGCTTTCACCTCATATAGATCACTCATTGTCTCAAACAGTACAAGATCTACTTGATCTTTTACTGTTTCTACCTGCTCGAGGATGATGTCATATGCTTCATCGAATGTCAATGTTCCCATTGGCTCTAACAGCTGACCGATTGGTCCAATATCAAGAACAATATAAGAGTCATCTTCTCTTCCAGCTTCTGTTCTTGCTACTCTTGCATTCTCTACTGCTGCTAACAGCATATCTTTCGCCTCGTATTTTGCTTCTTCCATCTTTAATCGGTTACACCCAAATGTATTTGTTGTAATAAAGTCTGCTCCCGCTTTCAGATAGTTTTTATGAATCGATCTTAATAAATCCGGGCGTTCAATATTTAATTCTTCTGGGATATCCCCTGCACTTAATCCTGCGTTCTGGAGCTGTGTTCCCATCGCTCCATCAAATATTAAAAGTTCTTTTCCTAATCGGTTCTGTAACATCTTTGTCCTCTCTTTCTAAACGGGCAATCTTCTTTCATCACACAATTTCCACATGATTTCTTTCGTTTATCACTTCCGATACCAATCAATCCTAACATAGACTTCTGTGGGATCAAAAGATTATTTGGCGTGATCGTGACTCCGATCTTCCTTGGTATATCTAGTAATATAGCAATTCTTTTGTTGAATTCAAGTGGAAATCTCCATATCCGGGACATGCACGATATGTTCGGTTATCAAACCCAAGTGTTTCTTCATATCTGTCACAATATTCTTCCAGATAAGCACTTGCCGCAGCATCCATAACCGTAGATTTTGTCATGTTAACCTTTGCATAAAACTTGATTTTACGCTCCATAACAATCCCAAGAGTGCATCCGATCAATATACATTCTTCACAATCTTCCAGCATATCTTCCATCTGCTGCCCTAAAATCTCATCCCCTGATTCCTCTAATCTCAATGGATCTTTCGCCAGTTTAAATCTTTTCACTATCACTTTGGGCTGTGCTATCTGTTCGATCTCTTCTATACATTCACCCAAAAGACTTGAAATCCCTAGAGTCAAACCTTCAAACATTGGTGCCTGATATCCAAGATATTTCAAGGCATTTTCTCTTACAACCTGAAAATCCATCTTAGTTTAATTCTTTCAATACAGCTGGAATACTGTCAAATACACGCTGCGCTGTTTCTGCACGATTCATTGTGTAAATATGAATCCCATCAACTCCATTTGTGATCAGATCAATGATCTGTTGTGCTGCGTAGTTGATTCCGATTTCTTTCATAGCTTCTGGATTATCATAATGTGCCTCGATCATTGTAGATAACTGATATGGGATCGTACATCCACACATCTTTGTTGTACGGATCAGAGATTTCGCATTCGTAATTGGCATGATTCCTGCAAGAATTGGTACTGTGATACCGATCTTTCTTGCTTCTCTGACTAATCTGTAATAATAATCATTGTCAAAGAAAATCTGTGTTACTAAATATTCTGCTCCTGCATCTACTTCTTCTTTAATGCTTCTAAATCTTTCTTAAAACCCATCAGCTTCCTGATGTGTCTCTGGATAACATGCTCCTGATAAGCAAAATTGTCCTTTAAAATGTTCTCCGATAAATTCATTTAATTCACTTGCATAGTGAAATTCCAGATTCTCAGGATCAAAGTTTGTTGCATCTGCAGGATAATCTCCCCTTAATGCTAAGATATTATCGATTCCTGCTTCTTTCAGACGTTCACATTCGTATTTGATATCCTCTTTTGTAGATGAAATACAGCTTAAATGTGCTACAGATTCAATTCCATATTCATGCTTAATGACTGATGCGATTTCTACTGTCTTACCTTTTGTAGATCCACCTGCACCATATGTAACACTAATAAAATCCGGGGATAATTTTGCTAATCCCTCAATCGTACTATAAATAGAAGAAATATTTCCTTCTTTATTCTTTGGAGGAAATACCTCAAACGAAATTGTTGACTTATTTTTTAAAATTTCTGATATTTTCATAGAATTTGCTCCTTTTCATTATTTCTGACTAATTAACTATGATAAATTTTAACATGATATTTTATCACTGTAAAGGAACGAAATCATATCATTCTTCGTCTATAGATCGTAACTGATCTTACCATCAATTCAGCGTAATAAGTTTCTTCTCCTTTTTTAAGAACTGCTTTCCCCATAGATGCTTCCATAAACTTTTTCTCAACACTTCCAACTTCTTCCACTGGTACGATCATTTCAAATGTTACATTATCCGTATACACTGTATCAAGCACTGGGATATGCTCTGTTGCTGTTAAATACTGAATCTTTCCAGATGTCGTGTAATCACAAGTGAGGCTGAGCATTACCCCAAGACATTTCTCGATCACCATACTTTCCTTGATCCCTTCTTGCGTACTTTTTGTGTACGCACGGATCAATCCTCCAGTTCCAAGAAGTGTTCCACCAAAATATCTTGTTACAACTGCTACCACATTATGTAGTTCCTGCCCTGTCAGCACCTCAAGCATTGGCTTCCCAGCAGTTCCACTTGGTTCCCCATCATCACTACAACGCAAGGCTGGTTGCTTTTCTCCGATACTGTATGCCCAGCAGTTATGCCTTGCATCCCAGTATTGTTTTTTTATCTTCTCTATGAATGCCTGTGCTTCTTCTTCTGTCTGCGCTGGAGCAATATGTGCAATAAATCTTGATTTCTTTTCTGAAATCTCTGCTTCTCCCTCTTTATATAAGATTTTATATTTTTGAACGTCCATCTTCTTCCTCCCTGGTCATGATCTCATCTAAGGACTCTGCCAGTGAGATCGGTGTTACTTTATATTTTATCAGGTTATGGATCACACGATCTACTAATTCCATAGATTCTGATATACTTGGAACTGCATCCCACTCGATCACATTCGTCTCTTCCTGATATTTTTCCAGTTCGACTCCATACATCGTGTGTTCCTGATCTTCCATCAAATAGTAGGATACTACATTTTCCCTTTGTTTGTCATCATAAAATGACTGCTTCCCCTTTAATTGTTTTTTCATATTCTTCTCCTTTATACTTTTGCCCCTTACATCATCATATTGTTGATTGTATCGTTTATAGTTACACGGTCGGTTTACTTGAACTTTTTTATTTGGTATAATACGTAACAGGAGGTTTTTTATGAAATATACCAAACAAAAACATTCAGAAAAAGAGACAGATCTTATCTTCAGAAAAAATTCGTAGAAATTCTAAGATTTCTCTCTTTCTTTTTAAATATGCTTTTATCATCTCCATTGCCTTGATCGTTACTGGGCTCGGCCTCGGGGTTGGTTTCGTACGTGGGATTTTAAAAACAACCCCACAGATTACAAAAGATTCCGTCCATTCCAAAGGATATATCACAACTATTTACGATAACAAAGGATCAACGATCAAAACACTTTCAAACCATGATTCCAACAGGATCTACACTCCTCTTTCTTCCGTTCCAAAGAATCTTCAGCATGCTTTTATTGCGATTGAAGATGAACGTTATTACAGCCATAATGGAATTGATCTGTATGGAATTATTCGAGCAACCTTCCTTGGTATCAGAAACCAATCTCTAAGCCAAGGGGGAAGTACTATCACGCAACAGTTGATCAAGAACAATGTACTTGGAATTCAGCCGGAAAAAACCACAATGGAACGTCTGGAACGAAAGATCAAAGAACAATCTCTTGCTCTTGAACTAGAAAAGATTGCTTCTAAGCAATATATCTTAGAAGAATATCTAAATGCGATCAATCTTGGAGAAGGAACACTTGGTGTTCAGACAGCATCACAAAAATATTTTAATAAAGATGTTTCTGAACTCACATTGTCCGAATGTGCTGTACTTGCAAGTATTACTAAGAATCCGACACGTTTAAATCCTGTAACTCATCCGGAAAACAACGCTTCCAGAAGATCACTTGTTTTACAAAATATGTTAGAGCAACATTATATCACAAAAAAAGAATATCGAGAAGCACTTAGTGATGATGTATACACAAGAATTCAAAAAATGCTGCTGCTGCACCTGCAAAAAAACAACAAATTCTTATTTTGAGGACGCATTAATCCTTCAAGTTGTAAAAGATTTAAAAAAGCAACTGGGGTATGACGAAACAAAAGCTTATAATGCTATTTACAGTGGCGGATTGAAAATATACTCTACTCAGGATCAACAGATCCAGAAGATTGCAGATAGCGTCACAAACGATGCTTCAAACTATCCAAAAGCCACAAAAATCGCGCTTTCTTATTCTTTATCTGCAAAAACTGTTTCAGGAAAAGACGTTGTTTATTCTGATCACAATCTGCTTGATATATGAGAAAAATAACCTTGGAAATCAGTTGATTTTTACAGATGAAGCAAGTGCAAAGACAGTTGTTACAAAGTTTAAACAATATATTTTATCAAAAGGTGAAACCATTACAAATGAATCTTTCCAAACAACGATCCAGCCTCAGATATCCATGACGATCATGAATCAATCTAACGGAACTGTAGAAGCCTTAGTTGGTGGACGTGGAAATAAGACTTCCGATCTTTCCTTGAATCGTGCTACTGGTACTACAAGACAACCAGGTTCTACTTTTAAGATTCTTTCTGCATTTTTACCTGCACTTGACAAGAATCATATGACACTTGCAACCGTATATGAGGATGCTCCTTATAACTATATTGACACTAACAGACCAGTACGCAACTATTACAAAGGTTATAAAGGTTATTCAACGATCCGCGAAGCGATCACAAACTCCATGAACGTTGTTTCGGCCAAAACCATTGCTGACGTTACACCTAAGACTTCGTTTGAATATTTGATGAATCTTGGTTTTTCCACTTTGGTGTCTAATGAAACAACTTCAAATGGAAATGTATATACCGATATTACCCAGTCCTTATCTCTTGGTGGCCTGACTTATGGTGTTACAAATATGGAATTGACTTCTGCATATGCTTCCATTGCAAATGCGGAACCTACCAGAAACCTGTTTTATACACAAAAGTCGTAGATCATAATGGTAATATTCTTCTTTCTAATACTCAGAAAGGTAAGCGTGTCATGAAAGAAAGTACTGCTTTCCTTTTAACCGACGCTATGAAAGACGTTATTACAAAAGGAACTGGAAAATCAGCAAAACTTTCTTCATCTATGGCTGTCGCAGGAAAGTCAGGAACTACTTCAAACAGTTACGATTACTGGTTCAGCGGTTATACTCCTTATCATACAGCTTCTGTCTGGATGGGCTATGACAAGAATACAAATTTTGCTTCTGATAACACTCATAAAAAAATATGGGCAAAGGTCATGAATGAAATCATAAAAACAAAACAAGAACAAACTACAGATTTTAAAAAACCAGCTGACATTGTAAAAGCAAAAGTCTGCAAAGAGTCTGGAAAACTTGCTATTAAAGAGGTTTGTGATCACGATCCAAGAGGCAGCCGTGTGATCACAGAATATTTTGAAAAAGGAACCGTTCCTACCCAGACCTGTGATATCCACGTTGCAGTTGAAGTATGTAAAACAAGCGATAAACTCGCCACAAAGAATTGTCCTGCAAACAAAAAACAAAGAAAAATTTACATTGTCCGCAAAAAGGGCAGTCATGGAAAACAGCAGACACTCCTTATATGCTTCCAAAAAATATCAATCTGTTTTCTGCAAGAAACATTAACCGTTAATCTTCTATATTTTTATATTAAAAAGGGATTCTCTCAAATCAGAATCCCTTTTTTCTCTTTATTTCATACTCCTGCCTTTATTTTTTGATCTTCGGCTGAAAGATCAAAGATGCCAGATAAGAAAAGATCAATGCTGCTGATGTTCCGACTGCTGCTGCCGTGAATCCTCCTTCGAATAACCCTAGAAACCCATGATTGTCAACTGCCTCTTTCATTCCTTTCCATAAACTGAATCCAAAACCAGACAACGGAACGGTCGCACCACATCCTCCAAACTCTTCGATTCTTTTATAAATCCCCAGTGCCCCAAGAATAACACCTGCAATAACTAAGAGTACCATGATCCTTCCCGGCTGTAATGTCGTATGATCCATCAATATTTGCACCAGGATACAAATAATGCCTCCTACTAAAAACGCCCTGATATATTCCATTATTATCTTACTCCTTCCAGAAAGATCGCATGTGCGATCCCTGCAACATTTTCACCTTCATTAAAACTTGTCTTTGACATTAATGCTCCTGTTGGCACAAACAATACTTTCTTCCACGTTCCATCAATGAGCTTCGGTATGATCATCGATGCAAGAACCACTGCACTACAGGCACAGCCAGAGCCCCCAGAATGAGTATCCTGCGTCTCATTCTCATAGATTTCAATTCCACAATCCCCATGAACTTTCGAAAGATCATATCCATTTTCACGAAGCAAATTGCAACAAAATCTTCTTGCCAACTTCTCCAAGATCTCCTGTATATACTGCATCATAATCTTCAGGCTTCGACCCAAAATCCACAAAATGCTGATAGATTACTTCTGCCGCTGCTGGCGCCATGCAAGCCCCCATATTCATCGGATCTTCCATCCCATAATCAACGATCTTTCCTGTTGTGATCCCTTGAATCTTTACAGGACCAATTTCTTTTGACACAATAAAACCTCCAGATCCTGTCACAGTCCATGTCGCAGATAATGGTCTCTGATTTCCATATTCTAACGGAAAACGGAACTGTTTTTCAGCACTTCCGATATGACTGGAAGCAATTGCAAGTGAATGCTTTGCAAACCCTCCTGCAACGCTCATCGCTGCCAGAGACATCGCTTCTCCTACTGTTGAACATGCTCCAAAAAGTCCAAACAACGGTATCCCTAGTTCTTTCATTCCAGAAAACGTTGCTGTATTCTGTTCCAAAAGATCACCCGCAAACGCGTAACGGATATCCTTCTTATGAAGATCAGCTTTACTGATCGCAAGCATTGCTGCCTGTTTCATAAAACGGCCTTCTGCCAATTCCCAGCTTTCTTGTCCAAAGTATGGATCTTCAATGATCTGATCGATCAGATTTCCCAGAGGACCTTCCCCTTCTTTCTTCCCTGCAACTGATGCCCAGCCTTTTAAGTACGGCGCATTCTCAAACTTTAGACTCTGCATACCACAAATCGATGTCATAGAAACCACCCCCATTGCTTTGTGAATAAATAAATCAATCCAGCAACAAATGATGAGAATATTCCATATAAGATCACTGGTCCTGCGATCGTAAAAATCTTAACGCCAATACCAAAAACCTGTCCTTCTTTCTGATATTCGATTGCAGCTGAAGCCACTGAATTTGCGAATCCCGTAATCGGCACAAGCCCGCCTGCACCGCCAAATTTTGTAATTTTTCCATAGAAATTAAATCCTGTTAATAAGACACTTAGTAAGATCAATTCAATTGTCACATATAATAATGAATCTTTCTTGGAGAGATTCAAATATTTCATCATTAACTGCTTCATAACTTCACCAAGAACACAAAATGTCCCACCCGTTACAAACGCTTTTGTGCAATTTAACAGACTATTATGTTTTGGTGTAAGATTTTTCACGATCTGTTGATATTCTTCTTTGCTTGGTTCTTTTTTCACTTGTATCACCCTTTCTTCATTTTATGAAAATATATAAAAATAAAGCCAACATCCTAGCATTTTTCCAAATGCGATCCCATAGATTACATATGGAATCCCTGATCTCAAATTTAATCTTCTTGAAAAGATCGGAAGACTTTTGATCGTTTCTGCCAAAGCTCCGATCATACATCCCACAAAGATTCCTCCAAACAATCCATACAGTACAAGAAGCGGGTATCCAGCTTTGATCTGCCAGCGATAAAGAAAGACCAATGTCCCAAGAATCCCTCCAAGTGCCACAAAACTTCATACATTCTGGCGTTTTTCATACTCTTCGTCAATCCTGCTAATCTCGGGATCACACCTAACATACTCAAAAATGCCAGAAAACTGGCTGCGATCAAGCCGCCTGCACACAATCCGTAAAAGATCAGAAAGAAACTACGAATCCACATCTGCTTCTTCCCCTTTCCGCCCTGCATTGATCATCAATGTATCATTCACATCTCTCTCATAAAGCCTCATCTGTACTTCAAATGGTGTTGGATCATCATTTAACTTGATCTTACCTGCATGATTAAAAAATAGAATGATCCCAATCGCTAATCCTGCCGCATAAGAAATATGAAGAATATTTGGACCATCTGGTGCCTGTCCCATGATCATTTCATAAACGTTATAAAACAATTCTTCGATTCCAACATCCGTGTTATATGTCATAATTGAAAAACTTGCACCAAAAATGCGACTAAAATTACAAAGACTATCTTTCCATAATGAAAAATCTTTGATTCTTCTTGTTTTCTCTTGTAATATACAATAAAATCTTCGGCACCTAAATTAATCACATCTAATGTCTTATCCACCTGTTTTATCACTTCAACTAACATCAAAACAGAAAAACATTTTCTCTGATCATGATCTCCTATAAAATGATAAACACTTTGATTCTTTATTTTCTGTTCCAAATCCTTGTCGGTGCAGTACAGGGACATGATATCCTTTATTTTAATCTCTGGATGCACAAGACATACACTTTCTTGCGCTTTGATATAAACATTCACTTTGATATCCTCCTTCTCTTACAAATGCACCTTTCACTTCTTCCTTGTTATCTTTGGATACTAAGACACAAAACGCTGCGATCACAAAAATGATCAGTCCTGCACATAGGATCCACTGGTACTTTCTTTTCATTCTTATCACCTCAGCGTTATTATCTGTCATTTTTAACTTTTCATTCATAAGTTGCAAGAAAAATCATGTGGTGTTATAATTTTTCATAGTGACTTTATCGATAAATCAAAGGAGATCAGCCATGGAACAAGAACAATTAACACTTTATAAGCTTATGATTTATATTTAATTGAGAAGGTAGATTTCCCTTTGAGCAATTCACAGATTTCTGAATTTATCCTTGATAAGGGATATACCAATTATTTTACTGTTCAGAGAGCTTTTCATGAGTTAGAGGAAGAAAATATGCTCAGAGTTAAGCAGATTCGTAATATGAGCCACTACGCGCTCAGTGACGAGGGATCTGAAGCAATTGAGATGTTTGAATACCAGATTCCAAACTCTATCAAAGAAGATATCGCTCAGTTTTTAAAAGAAAAAGAATATGAGCTTCGTAAGGAAGCCAATGTGACTGCTGATTTTTATCCATCCAAAGGAGACGAATATACCGTAAATCTTAAGATCAGAGAAAAAGAAAGCCCGCTCCTTGAGATCAACTTAAATGTCGTCTCAAGAGACCAGGCAGTTTACATATGTGACCATTGGGAGAAAAAACACTCCGAATGTCTATTCTATGCTAATTGAAAAATTGTTATTTGACGAGCCGAATAAATAATTATTCGGCTTCTTCTTGTTGAAGCACCATTGACTCAATGAAATCCCAGATCTCATCTCTTCCCTGTTTCGATAATGCTGAGAATGGGAAAATTGGTGTTTCCTTATCCATCTGAAGCTCTGTGCGGATCTCTTTTAGATGTTTTGGCACTTGGCTTCTCTTTAGTTTATCAAGCTTTGTTGCAATGATCACTGGACGATATCCATTGTGAAGAATCCAGTCATACATCATAACATCGTTCTTTGATGGCTTATGTCTGATATCGATCAGTAAAAAGACCATTTTTAGCTGTTTTGATGTCTGTAAGTAATTTTCGATCATGTGTCCCCATTTTTCCTTGACGGATTGTGTTACTTTCGCAAATCCATATCCTGGAAGGTCTACATAATAAAGTTCTTCGTTAATATTGTAATAATTGATCGTCTGTGTCTTTCCAGGCTGTGCTGAAATTCTCGCATAAGATTTGCGGTTCATCAGTGCATTGATCAGTGATGATTTTCCTACATTTGATTTTCCAGCAAATGCCACTTCTGGCAATGTATTGTCTGGTAATTTACTTGTGATCCCACAGACGGTTTCTAAATTTACACTTTTTATGATCATGTCATTCTCCTCACGTAAAATAAATCCTTTACCGAACATATTCTACGTGAAAGCCCATTATTTGTCAATGGATACATGATGGAGCGGCTTAGTATTTTTAGTGATCGGAAGGATCTGATACCCTTCTTTTTTCAATGTTTTGATCAGCGGATCTAATGCTTTCACTGTATTTGTTGTCTCATGAAGGTCATGCATTAATACAATACTTGTTTTCTGTCTCCTGACATCCTTTAAAATCTTCTTGTTTAACTGCTGAGGACTTTGTTCAAAATTAACCGCATCTTCATTCAATGCATTCCAGTCAAAATAAAGTAATCCCTTTTTGTTCACATACCGGATATACGGTTTTATATTTTTTGCGCAATGATTACTGCTGCCACCCGGAAACCGGTAAATATATGGCTTTACATCTGTTAGATCATATAAATATTTCTGTAGTTTCATAAGGTCTTTCGAAAATGCACCTACATTCGCATAAATCTGATCATAATTATGACTGTAGGAATGCATTGCCAATGTATGACCTTCTAACACGATTCTTTGATACATTTTCTTGGCATGTTCCGTTTCTTTTCCTACGACAAAGAATGTCGCCTTTACCTTATGTTTCTTTAGAATATCAAGAATCTGTGCCGTATGATCGGATGGTCCATCATCAAAGTAAATAAACTTTCTTTTGATTCAAATTACTGTTAGTTAAAAAGCCACTTTCCCCTTCACCCTGACTTGCAATCTGAAACCAGTATGTCTTTGTTCCCTTCCTTGTGCCAGAAATGTGAACAGAAGAATCCCTATGATCATATATGCAAAAAATTTCTTTTTCATATTCTTCCTCTTTTCTAATTTTGTAAGATATTCTTTTTCTTTAGAATATGAAATTTCAAAAAATATATTCTGGAATATTTTTCAAACAATGGTTGATACACAAAAAGAAAGCAACAGATCTCTCTGCTGCTTTCTCTTTGTGTATTAAGAAGTTTTACAAACTATGTAATTATTATACTTCGAAAATCAGATCTCCGTAACTTGGCATTGGCCAGTCTTCTTTTGCTACTAACATTTCCAGTTTGTCTGCTGGTTCACGTACGGCACTCATATCTGTGAAAATCGTATCATGATAGCAGCGAGCCTGAGCTTCACTTTCTAATGCCTGAGCTTCTGGAATATCAGCTTCTAACTTGTTGATCGCTGCAAACAGATCTTTTAAGTTTGCTGTGATATCTTCTAACAATTTTTCCTGTACAGAGCTGTCAACACCAACTGTCTTTAATTCAGCAACGCCATTTGCAAGTTTTCTCTGGTATTTCATAACTGCTGGAACAATCTGTTTCTTAGCGATATCTAATGTTGCAAGTCCTTCAATGTTAATTGTATTAGAATACTGTTCATATAATACTTCAACACGAGACTCTAATTCTTCTTTTGTATATACTCCAAATTTCTCAAACATCTTAACTGCTTTATCTGTTGTTAATGTTGGGATTGCATCTACCATGCTGTGTAAGTTTGGAAGTCCTCTTCTCTCAGCTTCAGCTACCCATTCGTCAGAATATCCGTTACCATTAAAGATAACTCTCTGATGCTGTGTTAATAATTCTTTTGTGATCTCGTGAGCTTCCATAGCTACTGCTTCAACTCCGCCTTCTACTTTCTCTAATCTGTCACATACATCTGCAAAGACATCTGCTACGATTGTATTTAATACAACGTTTGGATCAGAGATAGACTGTGTAGAACCTACCATACGGAATTCGAATTTGTTTCCTGTAAATGCGAATGGTGATGTTCTGTTACGGTCTGTTGCATCTTTCTCAAATGCTGGTAATGAATGAACACCAGATGCTAATTTGTCTCCATGTTTGGATTCTGTCGCCTCACCTCTTGTTACAAGCTGTTTTACAACATCTTCTAACTGATCTCCAAGGAAGATAGAGATGATTGCTGGAGGTGCCTCGTTAGCTCCTAATCTGTGATCATTTCCTGGTGTGGAAGCTGACATACGAAGTAAATCTGCATGTTTATCCACTGCTGCAATAATAGATGCTAAGATCAGTAAGAACTGCTGGTTTTCATGAGGAGTTTTTCCTGGATCTAACAGGTTCTTTCCTTCATTTGTGACCATAGACCAGTTGTTATGTTTTCCTGATCCATTGATTCCTGCAAATGGTTTCTCATGAAGTAAGCATTTTAATCCATGACGTCTTGCTACACGTCTCATTGTTTCCATTAATAACTGGTTGTGGTCTGTTGCCACATTGTTTGAGTTATAGATTGGTGCTAATTCGTGCTGCGCTGGAGCTACTTCGTTATGTTCTGTCTTCGCACTGATTCCAAGTTTCCATGCTTCGATATTTAAATCTTTCATGAATCCTTCGATTCTTGGTTTGATGATTCCAAAGTAATGGTCATCCATTTCCTGACCTTTTGGAGGCATTGCTCCGAATAATGTACGTCCAGTGAAGATCAAGTCTTTTCTCTGTTTATATTTTTCTTCATCAACTAAGAAATATTCCTGTTCTGGTCCAACGGATGTGCTAACACGTTTCACATTCTTATTTCCTAATACATTTAATAATCTTGTTGTCTGGATATCTAATGCCTGCATAGAACGAAGAAGTGGTGTCTTCTTGTCTAATGCTTCACCTTTGTATGAACAGAATGCTGTTGGAATACATAAGATACAAGCATTATCTGTTTCTTTGATGAATGCTGGTGATGTACAATCCCATGCTGTATATCCTCTTGCTTCAAATGTTGCTCTTAATCCACCAGATGGGAATGAAGATGCATCTGGTTCACCTTTGATCAGTTCTTTTCCTGAGAACTCAAGTAAAACTTTACCATCGTCTGTTGGGTTAATGAAAGCGTCATGTTTCTCTGCTGTCACACCTGTTAATGGCTGGAACCAGTGAGTATAATGTGTAGCACCCTTTTCAATAGCCCATTCTTTCATCTCATTCGCAACTACGTCTGCAATTGCTGGATTTAATTCTGTTCCTTCTTCGATTGTCTTTTTCAGATCTTTGTAAACGGCCTTTGGAAGACGTGCTTTCATAACACTGTCGTTAAATACGTGGGATCCGAAGATTTCTGATACATTGATTTTTTCCTTCATAGAGTTCTTCCTTTCTTCTCTTACATTTGAAGCATAATCTATATATTTTCTTCTATTATCTAACTGATAGTAGAAAAAAGGGGCGACAAACAATATGAAACTAATTGTTTGACGCCCTTGTCAGTAACTTCACTGGTTATAGGATACAATGATTCTTTTTGAAAATCAAGCCCTTTTTTGTATTTTATCCAGTACTTCTATTTGATTGTTACGGAAACAGTTTTTCC
>ENA-OQIC01000693-OQIC01000693.1-human-gut-metagenome-genome-assembly--contig:-NODE-693-length-14032-cov-2.180726_pt1 | contig 14032 bp, 17 predicted proteins | sample MGYA00242572_ERZ504736 | MGnify/ENA primary metagenome ERZ504736 (study PRJEB26092, sample SAMD00036201) | human gut metagenome | host: Homo sapiens | study: EMG produced TPA metagenomics assembly of... | reverse complement strand
CCTCCAAGTAAGTGTGAGTGATGAATAATCATTGTTTGTTTGCCAGTACTGCTTGCCGCATGTGGGCGAGGTATTCGTCGACCCTCGTGCGCTCTGCGTCGAGTATTCGTTCGACCTTGGCGAAGTCCACATGCCGATTAATCACGTCGAAGTCGTCATATCCGTCCACATGGCGCTGCTCGGAGTCCACGAGCTTCAGGAACTCGGAAAGCCTTCCGGAATACTGGCCCGGGTAGATGCAAATTGGCTCGGTTCCATGTTCATGGAGAATGCGGTCGCGTGGAATGAGTCAGTCAGCACGTATTTCGCGTTGTCCACAAGGGAAACGAAATCGAGGATTTCAGGCACTACGAGGCTTTTGCCATTCCGGAATACTTGGTCCACGCGGGTGCAGAATCGGTAGATAGGCAGGCCTGTTCTGCGTGACAGTTCATCCGCGTATCCGTCGAACTCTTTGCTGCGGTTCAGGTTGTAGATAAGGATGTAGTCGCCTTTAACCCGCGGTTTCGTGGCGATGGAACGCCAGAACGATGCCGGCATCGCCAGCGTGGGGTCGACGATTTGCACAGCGTTATGGTATCCGTACTGATCGTTCAGAATATCAACGCCGCTCTGCTCTCGTACGGAGATCATGTCGAAACGATCAATGTACTTCTTCGACTGGTTGACTTCGCTCTCGTCGAGATGGCTTCGGCCGAAGCTGGACGCATACGCGTACTTGGGTTTCCCGTCAGGGGCAAAGTCTAGATAGAAGCATGGAATAACTCCCTTGTTCCATCCGGAATTCCACACTTGGTCACTGCCGGAAACGTACACGTCAGCGAAATCGTTGAAGTTTTTGAAATCCGATTCGCTGAGATACGCCTTTTCCGTGAGGTCCAGATATTTGCTGCGGAAGCCGTCGAACACTTTCTTCCATAGCAAGTAGGTTGGCAGGAACGCCAGGGCCTTCACCGGATTGCCTTTGGCGAAGGAGTCGACCAGGCCTTTGCCATACGTATCGGGACGTCGATAGTCGATGAGAACGACGTTGTCGAAATACTGCTTCAGCTTCTCCTGCGTGGCGTATGCCTGAAGCTGTGTGCCGTAGTTGTCGATTGATGGAGCGTGATCACCGCCGCTGTTGTCATGATTATTCCTTTCCTGTCGTGTCGGGCGTTCCAGCCGGACCGGCCACGGTCCTGTTTCGTTTGGCCTCGTAGTAGCGACTCCAGATGGCGCGATAACACCAGAAGCCGGGAAGCAGGGCGAGAATGCCGAGCTTGTCGCGCTTCGACGCCCTGCGATCGCGCAGCACGGTTGGTGCAACCGAGAGGACCTCCCGGCGCAGTCTTCGGACGAGGTCCTTGTCTTGATGACCAGTGTTGACCATCTGGGAAAGCGTGGAGAGGCGCACGTACGCCCGCTTTTCAGCTGCGGCCGTTTTAAGGTCGGGATAGTGCTCGCACACCCATGCGGCCATCCGGTCGCCAGCGAGCACAAGGTCCAGCTTGCTGTCCTTCCAGGTGGTGCCGTTCGCGATGGACGTGTAGCGCTGCGCGTAGTGGTATTGGGGTGTCATGTCCACCGCGACCCTGTCGCATTCCTGCGTGATCAGGTATGTAGTGGCGGTGTCCTCATACAAGAGCCCTCTGGATACCGTATCTGCCTGAAAAGGTCGAGCCGGTACAGCTTGTTCCATGCGGTCACGTCCCACAGGCCGTTGCGACACAGGCTCTCAACTGCTTGCGCACGGTCGAGCGTCGCGCGCGTGTGGGCGGGGTCCTTGTCGTCCTCGTTGTCCGGCGCGTAGGAGACGAAATGTCCGCACTGCGCCGCGTCCGCGCCGGACGCCTCCAGCGTCTCGAGCATGGACTCGACGTATCCGGGCTCGACCCAGTCGTCGGAGTCCACGAACGCTATGTATCGTCCGCGCGAGGGTTCTTCGATTGAGAACACGTGGTCGATTCCCGTGTTACGGGCAGCTGAGAGCCCGCCATTCGTCCTGTGGAGACTGATGACGCGTGGGTCTTGTTCTGCGTATCGGTCACATATTGCGGGGCAGTCGTCTGTGGACCCGTCGTCGACTAGGACGATTCGTACGTCCTCGTATGTCTGTGCGAGCAGTGAGTCAACGCATCGGGACAACAGGTCAGCGACGTTGTAGACCGGCACCACGATGTTGACGGGTGATTTATCTTTCATCATGATTCCTCTTTTATCTCTTTTTTCCCAAGGAGAATCGCAATTCCAAAATAAAAGACTTACGAAGAATTTTGTATTTCCAAGCTGGAAAATTATGAAAGAGCCTACAATGGTTTGTAATATGAGCAGATAGAACATGAACCATATGTCGTTGGTTCTAGTTCTTTGTTTTTTATATACATATCCTGACATGAAGCCATAAAGCAATGAAAAAAGAACTATTCCAACAATTCGAAAATCGAGATAAAAGAAATAAAACAAGGAGCAGAAAGCATTGTAGGATCCTGTTGGAAATAAGGTTGACGTCCAGGTTTCTTGTGGTAATCCGACATAATAGATTAAATTATCCAAAAACGACGTTTGGCTCCAAAAAGCTGGCAACAGACGCAAGAACGTAGAATAGGGGGTAAAATGTCGCCGCTCCAAAAGATTCAAAATTATTTACATCAACAATTGAGGTGTAATATGAAAAAAGACCTACAGGTAATGTAAAATAGGTATATATCGCCTGCAAGAAATTCTGACTTGTCCTAAGTGATGTTAAGACAAACAATGCTACAATTCCTACAATTACAGCAATCTTTATAGTTCTCTTTGTTTTAGCGGTGATAGCTCTTTTATAGTATAAAAAAGCTGCTATTAACTGTAAAGCTATGTATATTATTTGAATGCGCCCGCCGCTGGAGACAGTATTCATAAGAGCGCAACAAAAAACAATGAGGCTAAATTTTTTGTGCTGTTTTTTGAAAAGGAAGACGATTGCAATAGGTATGAGCACTGTCATTGCTGGACCACAAAAGTAAGTGACAAACAATCCAACGATTGGATTCGAAAATGCCTGTTCGTCATTGTATCCTAAACGACTGCCACGCACTTCCATGTAGGAAGCGCCGCTTCTGAATGCGTTTAGTGAGTAAAAGAGAGATAGCGCACTACCTACACAAGCTAGCGCTAATATTATTTCAAGAAATGTAAAGCATAGCTGCTGTTGATTGCCGTCGCTCGTTTGAAGATTTTTTCCGCGCAAGTGGGCATATCGTGTTTGCTTGGTAGTCTGTTTGTTTACAAGTGTCGAAGAAAAGGCACCCAAAGAAAAAGCCACGCTGCCGCAGGTAATATAGCCAATTGTCTTTTCTGAATAACCAGTAAATCCATAGAGTCGTAATGATGCGAGGGTGCATATGAACAGCCATAAAGAGGTGAAAACGATCACAGGACTTGATATATCTTTGTGGGCAGAATAGTCCAAATATATAGTGAAGACTGAAATAACAAAAAACAAAATGAACAAGGATCTTTGATTCCTTTCTGATTTGCCGATATAAATCAGAAGCTCTTCGCGTATTTCCTGCCGGCGAACTTGGCCATGAGGAATCCCGTGCCCTTTTCCACCAGTCGGTCGGTTCCGGCTGGTAAGGGACAATTCGACGACATCCTGTCCGTTTGTTTTGAGCCACACGTCCAGCAGGAGCTCGCTGACCCTACCGGGATAACGTTTCTCGAATGGGGTGTATGCCGAGGCGTCGATCCGTTTAGTCAATTCGTCGATCAGCGGGAAGAGCCATACGCAGTACGCGTCGAATAGGTCGGCGCGCATGACGAGCATGTTGAACATGTGACCGCTGGTCGAGGCCATGCACCTGTCGAACATGGGAACGTATTCGGGAGCCTTCGACATGAGGATGTCCCTCATAACGTCCAGATGGGATCCATCGAGCGTGTGCGCATAGTGCGAGCGCATCGTCTCGATATAGTAGTTCCGCCTACGGGGCACGACTGCGCCGGTCTTTTTCAGCGCTTCCCTAATCTCCTTACCGGATGCGATCCGAACGAACCGGTCTTTTCGCAGTCGGTTCGCGAGACTGGGGGACGCAAACAGCCTGCGGTAGTGCACGAGGCCTTTGTAGTCGGCGTCGCAGTTCTTCCACATCCAGTACAGGGCCGTCAGTTCGGAATAGCTTGCGTTGAGGCGCGAGATGTTATCTCCCTCGTCGTCTCCCTGGATGCCGGGCAGCACGTCCGGGTGCAGGGCCGCGCCGACGTGGAGCGGCAGGTACGCCGGGTCGTCGGGCGTGCGGTACGGCTTGTGCATTGCGACTGCTATGCGGATCGACTCGCTCAAATCCCACGGACCTCCGTAACGGTCTCGGAAAGCGGAGTACGGACGGCGTTCCCGCCAAACCCGACATAACGGCCGTTATCGGCTCTTTTCGCTCATTCAGAAACGTCCGGAAAACCGACTGAATCAGATTTCAAACACAGTTTTTAAGTCACGAACAGGCAAAGCGTTCATGGAAAACCTGTGAAGAATACCCCCAAAGTAGGTGACGGGGGCTGGGTGTGTCTGAAGGGGATGCAAAAATCGACTTGGCAGGTGATGAACGGGATTGGGTAACTCCTGCGCGGTTTGGGTTGCTCTTGAGAGACACCAATTCGGGGTTCATTTAGAGGGAAAGGACGGGACTCGCATGCCGACCACAGGTCGATCGATTGCAAAAAGAGCCGATAACGGCCGTTACGTCGGTTTGGTTAGTGGTCAGACTATGCAATCCTCTGCCCTGCATAACGCTTGTGGCACGATTCCGGCACTCTGAATAACTAAGGGGTGACCGGTGATGGTTAATATCGCGATGATAGGTCATAAGCGCATTCCTTCGCGTGAAGGCGGCATTGAGATCGTTGTAGATGAACTAGCTACGCGTATGGCCGCAAAGGGGCATAAGTCATCGCGTACAATCGCAAGGGACATAATGTTGCGGGCGCCGAATTTGACGGAAACGTTCATTCTGCAAATAAGCCTTTGTATATAACGGCGTGCGTGTTGTTCCAGTGCCAACTTCGAAGCGAAAGGTTTGGCGGCGTTGACCTCCTCATTCTTTGCGACGCTGAAAGCCATTGCGGCCAAACCGGACGTGATCCACTATCATGCCGAAGGTCCCTGCGTCATGCTGCGTCTGGCGCATTGGGCGGGCATTCGCACGGTAGCGACCATTCACGGTCTTGACTGGCAGCGTGCCAAATGGGGCAAGTTCGCCTCCGCATATCTCAAGTTCGGAGAACGTACCGCAGCGAAATGCGCGGATGAAATCATAGTGCTCAGCGAAAGCATGCGGCAGTATTTTCAAGAAAAATATGGTCGCGGTACACATTTCATTCCCAATGGCATTGAATATGGTGAGCCGGTTTCGGCGCAGGAAATTACCGAAAAATATGGTCTTCACAAGAACGACTATGTACTGTTTCTCGGGCGTATTGTTCCCGAGAAAGGCGTGCATTATCTTATCGAGGCGTTCAGCAAGCTGAATACGAACAAAAAGCTTGTCATCGCTGGAGGCGCTTCCGACTCCAACGAGTATTACCAGCATATTCAGCAGATGGCTAATCAGGATTCTCGTGTTATTTTGACCGGATTCATACAAGGGCAGGCGCTCAAAGAGCTCTATAGCAATGCTATATTTATGTGCTCCCAAGCGACTTGGAGGGCATGCCGATGAGTCTGCTGGAAGCCATGAGTTACGGTAACTGCTGCCTTACGTCCGACATTCCGGAATGTGCGGAGGTAGTGGAAGGGCACGCAGCGACATTCCAGCATGGTTCTGTTGAATCCTGCGGGAAAAACTTCAGGAATTGCTCGAAAACGGTGATCTTGTACAACGTTACAAGGCAAATGCTGCAGATTACATCGTCAGCAAATATAGCTGGGATGACGTCACCGATCAGACACTGAACCTGTATGGGGGAGAGTGAGCATGCGAATTCTCCTAGTGAACAAATATTTCTATCGTAAAGGCGGTGCGGAAACCTATTTCTTCGCGTTAGCTGAAGGATTACGCGCGCTCGGTCATGAGGTTGCATTCTTTTCCATGCAGCACCCGAATAACGAGTCAAGTTATTGGAGTAAATACTTCGTTTCCGAAAAGGACTATGTGGGGGATATTTCCGCTTTCAAGAAGGTTCAGGAAGCTTCCACACTGATTTACTCTTTTGAAGCGAGACGCAAGTTCGAGGCGTTGCTAGAGGAATTCAAGCCAGATGTGATCCACATGAACAATGTGCATCGCCAGCTGACGCTTTCGATTCTTGATGCACCGTATTTGAAGAAACATCATGTGCCGGTGGTGTATACGGCGCATGACTACATTTTGCTGTGCCCGGCCTATACGATGGTGAATGGCAGGGGAGAAGTGTGTGATGCCTGCTTGGATAGGCGATTCATGCATGCCACAAAGAATGTGTGTGTGAAGGGATCGCGTGCCAAGAGTCTGCTTGCTTCCGTGGAAGCCGAATTTCTGAAGTATCACCATTCGTATGACAAGATTGATGTGATTATCGCGCCTTCTGAATTCATGAAGAGCAAACTGGATGAGGGCGGATATGCAGGGCGTACCATTGCCATGCAGAATTTCCTGACGGATTCGCAGATGGCGATGGGCGCCCGTGTGGCGAATACGCATAAGTTCGATGATGCGCAGGCCGGGGTACGGCCGTATGTCCTGTTCTTCGGACGCCTTTCCAAAGAAAAAGGAATCCTGACGCTGGTTCGAGCCTTTTTGAAGGCTGCTGGGCTGACGGCTCCTTATGATTCCGTTGAAAGTGACGGTGCTGTGTGCCACGCGGCCGAAAGTTCTGAAGCTGCGAACGATAAAACTATCCTTCCTTCAAATTGGAATCTCCACATTGTTGGCGATGGACCAGAGCGTCCCGAGATAGAGCGTCTTGTCGCCAATGCAGGATCCGAGGCTGCTTCACGTATTCAGCTTCTGGGCTACAAGTCTGGTGAGGATTTGCAGCGCGAGGTTGGTAACGCCAGGTTTAGCGTGCTGAGTTCCGAATGGCGTGAAAACATGCCCTATTCTGGACTGGAATCACTCGCCGCTAAAACTCCAGTAATCGGAGCTCGGATTGGCGGTATCCCCGAGTTGGTGGTTGAAGGTGAAACTGGGTTCGCCTTCGAATCCGGGAATGTAAGTGATTTAACTGACGCTCTTATTAAGGCCTCGCACGCGGGCGGGAATGATTATCAAATCATGCAACAAGCCTGCACCAAATACGTGAATGAGCGTTGTGAACAATCACAATACGTTCGACAACTTGAAGATTCTTACAGGAGGATTGCACGTGGCGAATAGGCATAATAGTTTGGAGCGCATTGTTCACCGTGCGTCTGAAGAAATACATGCTTCACGAATGATAGCGAAAGAAACCTCTTTCAGTGAGGGGATAAATGCATTCCGTGCGAAGCTTGACATTCAAGTGATGAACCATAACGGATATCAAGAATCCGATGCGGTTAAAGCTCGTCTGTTGCGTAAGCATGAAGCTGTACTGCGATATTTGGAGAGTCGTTTTGGCGATTATTACGCCTCCTATGACTATGATGCGCCCCTACCCCTATTGCCTCTGATAGAAGCAATAAGATTTGGATGTGCTGGTGGCAGGGACTGGATTCCGCTCCTGAAATTGTAAAGGCATGTGTGGAATCGGTTCGACGTAATGCTGGGGGACGCGAGGTAATTATTATTACGGATAAGAACGTCTCAAACTATGTAAAATTCCCTTCGTGGATTATCAAAAAGATAGATGCAGGGATAATTACTAGAACAAATCTTTCGGATTTGCTGAGATTGAGCTTGCTGGCTTCATATGGTGGAATGTGGCTTGATTCCACCTTCTATTGCGTTGGTTCGCTTGACAAAAGCCTATACAATGGTCCGATTTTCTCGATTAAGAGGCCAGATTATCTGCATGCTTCTGTTGCCGGCGGCATGTTTGCAGGCTATTCGCTGGGTTGTGATGACGATCATAGACGCGCGTTCGCTACGATTCGAGATTTTTTCCTTGAATATTGGCGAAGAAATGATTTTATGGTCGATTATCTTTTGGTGGACTACTTGACTGTTCTCGCTCAGCGTCACGATCCATGGATTGCCGAAGCTTTTAATGAAATTCAGCCAAATAATCCGGACTGTGATGAGCTATTTAAAATTCTTGACCAGCCTTATGACGAGGATATGTGGAAAAGACTCTCAGCTCATACTGATTTGTTCAAGCTTACATGGAAACAAGATTTTCCTGTCGAGCATGATGGAGAAAAACATTTTATGGAATGTTGGAAGGCATAGGAGATTAATGATATGCCCATCCTTTCAGTTGTCATACCCTGTTATAACGCCTCGTCGACAATCGAAGAGTGCGTTCTGTCGGTCATGGATCAATCGTTAACTGATTTGGAAATAATTGTAGTTGATGATGGATCTACAGATGATTCTTTAGCTATTTGTCGCAGTTTATCTGAGGAAGATGACCGGATTTCCGTTTATACAAAGGAAAATGCTGGACAAGGCATTGCTCGAAATTTTGGCATGTCGCATGCAACAGGGGAATACATAGCTTTTGTTGATGCTGATGATACGTGCAATGTTGAGATGTACAGGGCATTGATTGGTTCAGCTAAAGAATTCGACGCAGATCTCGTTTTCTCGGGGTATAGAGATATTAAAGACGGGGAAGTGGTAGAAGAACATCCAAACATGCGAGAAGTACTCCAAGGCGATGTTGCTATTCGACAACACATGGCCGATCTTATAGCTTCTTCTACGGGGGATGTTGGTTCGCGTTGTGTCGCGGTCTGGGATGGCATATTTAGACTATCCCTGCTAAGAAAAAATGGTATCGAATTCCCTTCGGAAAGAACTGTTTATTCCGAAGATCTTGTATTCAAGCTAAGAGCACTGGAATCGTCCAATATAGTATCTTTCCTTCCGAATAGTTATTATGAATACCATATAAGCGAATCTTCGTATTCAAAATGTGTTGATGTACATGTTATTGACAAGCTTGTCTCAATGTATAGAATGATTGAGTGCGAATTTTCGGAAACGCTCGATGGATTTTGTTTCTCATCAAGAACGCATCGAGGCTGTTTGCTTCGTTCCGTTTTGCTTTGCGCAGCGCACCGTTGGATAAAGGTCGTTTGCCGTTTTTCAGAGCGGTTGTCTCAAATCAGAATCTGCGTAATTGTTTAGCTTTATTCAAGCCGAATTCTTCCTTGGATAAGCTTATATATAAAACATTTATGAAGAAAAAATATATTGTTCTATCTTTCCTATTTTTATGTTTCCAGCTGAAAGGGTATTTAAAATGAAAATTGGTGTCATCACGTTTCACCGCGCTATCAACTACGGTGCTGCACTGCAGACTTACGCACTGCAGAGGCTATATCTGACCTTGGCTTTGATACCGAGGTAATTGATTACCGGTGTGAGCATATGGAAAATCTGTATAAATTGATTGGCGGTTTTAAGCAGAAAACATTTAAGCAGAATATCAGAGGGTTTATTAATCTTATTCCGTCTTGGAAGAAGATGAATAGTTTCCGCTCTATGATTGCCAGTCATACTAAATTAAGTCCTGTTGCGTATGATTCACAGTCCATCACTACAGCAAATCAACGCTATGATGTATTCATCACCGGAAGTGATCAAGTCTTTAACTACGCTTGTTCAGATTTCGATAAGAATTATTTTCTTTCGTTTGTAAAAGATCCGAGGAAAATAAATTCTTATGCAGCATCTTTCGGAATTAGTGAAATTCCTCAAGAGTACAAGAGTGAATACACGAGGTTGCTTAATAGATTTAATCATCTCTCGGTCCGAGAGGAATCTGGGCGCCGTATCGTTCGTGAATTGACAGGAAAAGATTGCGCATTACATGTTGACCCGGTTTTCCTTTTGGATGCTGCTGAATGGTCGAAGCTCGCGAAAGATCCCGGTATTGATAATTACATTCTTATTTATCGCTTGAATAAATCAAATATTATTGATAATTTGCCAGAGAGTTGGCAAAGAAGACAGGGAAGAAAGTTATCAATATTGGTCAGGATTTGATTGATAAAGTCAAAAATCCGGATTTTGGAGGTGATCTCAGCACTTCCGTTGAAGAATTCCTTGGTCTATTCAAGCATGCCGATTACGTTGTGACTAATTCTTTCCATGGTACGGCATTTTCTGTAATCTTCAATCGCAAGCTATATGTGGAGACGAAACAGAAAGATTCAAGAAGAACGATAGAGCAGAGAATTTACTTAAGCTGACTGGTCTCACAGATTCGATTATTGAGACTTTGGATGATTGTAATCTTGACATCGTTCGTGATTTTGAGCATGCGCAGTCCGTACTTTCTAGCGAGAGGGAGTCTGCCTTAGATTATCTCCGGGGAATTTGTTCCAATGAATAGTCTGATATATAAGTTAAGAATATGGCTGAGAACAACTCCAATTGAAAATTACTTTATTCCAAGCATATTACTTATATTAGTTTTTTCTACTGATAATAAACTGATATTTATCACGAGACAATTAGCTAATGTTCTTACAGTTGCTATCTTCTGTTTCGTGTTGATGTCGAAAAGAAAGTGTAGTTTATCTTCTGTCGTAGAGAAAATTTATACGGTTTTTTTCTTACTTATCTGCATAAGTTTTCTCTACACAGATGATCGCTTAACTTATACTAAGTATTTTCCTTACGTCCTTGCTGTCTTTTCTTTGACGCTTTTTAAATTTGATAGCACCTTTTTTAGTTGTCTCATTAAGCAGTTCGAGTTTCTGTTCTGGATATTTATCTTTTCGATGTATCTAGAGCTATTGGCTCCTAATTTGTTTGCCTCACTTTTCGGTTTTCTCGATCTTGGAAGTAGTCGATCTGCGGTTTCAGTTAACACTGGTGGTGCTATTTCGGGACTAGCTTATGAAAAAGGTTATGCAGCGTTTCTATGCAACATGGGACTAGGTGTGCTTTTTGCAAAGCTTTTTGTCAGAGGCTTTACCCTAACTAGATTGTTCCAAATCGTTGGTGTCTTTGCTGCATTAATGATGACGGGTAAAAGAACTTTGTTTCTTATTCCCGTAATGGGGCTTATCGTATTTGCATTATTCTTCTCCAAGAAGCACAAAATTTCAATTGCTCTTGGTCTATCCTTTGTACTCGTTGCGTCATTGACAATAGCTGATTCGCTTATTCCTCAAGTATCTCTAGTGCTTGACAGGTTGTTTGCAGATAACGGCGATCCCTTGAGCGGTAGACAGGTTATTTGGACATATGCCATGCAGATGTTTGAAGCATCTCCACTTATCGGTAGAGGATTCCTTTCATTTAATGCTTACATAAATGCTCAAGGCTTCCGTTATTATGGGTTGCTTTGGAGCTATCAAGCCCATAACGTTTATCTACAGCTTCTTGCTGAGCTTGGTATTGCTGGCCTTTTGTTATTCGTTGTCTTGCTTTCCACACTTGTTTATGGTCTAATTCGCAGTTTTTTAAGTTGGAAAGATATGCAAGGCCTGGAACCTGTCATTCTTCTTACTGCAGTATATTGGATCATTCTTATAGCCGTATACAGCTTAACCGGCAATACCATCTACTATTCGTGTCAATTTGTGGTGCTCGGCATTTGTATAGCTATATATCAGACTTTCAATAAGAAAGCGTTGCAGAAAAATGGAACCACTTGTTAGTATTATTACCCCAGCTTTTAACGCCTCTAGGTATCTTGTTTCTTTCTTTGAATCTGTATTGAATCAGGATTACTCCAACTATGAATTGATCTTCATAAACGATGGTTCAACTGATGATACAGCGCAAATTGCGCTACGATACAAAAAAAGTTTTGAAGAAAAGGGACATCGATTCGTTTATCTTGCAAAAGAAAATGGCGGACAGGCTGCTGCCCTTAATACTGGTTTCCCATATATGAAAGGCAAGTACTTTATCTGGCCCGATTCAGATGATACTTTATGCTCCGATAACCTGTCAGCCAAAGTTTATTTTATGGAAGAGAATCCGAGTATTGATCTTGGTATCGCATGGGCAAAACATGTGGATGAGAACGGCAGTGATTTAGGCATTCTAAAAAGAATACCTGTGGAAAATGATGATTTGTTCCGTGATTTACTTGTCAGTAATAACGTACAGTTCTGTCCAGGTATCTATATTATCAGAACTTCCACTTTTAAAAAGTGTTATCCTAACTTACATATTGATGAGAGCCGCGCTGGACAAAATTATCAGCTTCTTCTTCCTATAGCGTATAGATATAATTACGCTTATATTAATAAAGTTCTATACACATATATTCTGCATCCTACTAGTCATTCAAATTCTAAACAGCATGATGAACAAGCTCAGTTGGAACGTTTTGAGAGACAAGAACGTCTTTTGTTGAGACTGATAGATCATATATGTATACAAGACGATAAAGCTGAAATGAGCACTTTGGTCAGGCAGCATTTTCAAGGCATTTATCTGAGAATTGCCAACGAACATATTGATAGAAGAAAAGCTGCGGACTCCATTTATTCGTTATGCCGCATGCGTTGTGTGAGTTACAAGGATATCATCTACGCGTTTGCAACTTTTGTTGGGATTAAGCTTAAGTAAGGGGTGAGCGTTTTGGGAAGAACAAGCAAATTTGTTCTCAATGCGGTATCGACTGCGCTTCTTCAAGTAGTAACTATGGTAGCAGGGTTTATTACACCCCGTTTCCTGTTAGTCGCTTATGGGTCAGATATTAATGGTCTTATTTCATCCATTAATCAGTTCATTGTTTACTTTAATCTTGTAGAGGCCGGGCTGTCAAGTGCTGCTGTTTATTCATTATATAAACCAATAGCTGAGCACGATTATAACCAGATCAATCGTGTTGTTGTTGCTGCGCGGAATTTCTATGTCAAGTCTGGCTTTATCTTTGTCGGCCTTGTTTTTCTGCTTGCCTTTGTGTACCCTTGGATAACGCATACAGAGGTACTGGACAAAGGAACGGTTTTTTGTCTGGTCCTTGTACTCGGAGTAAATGGAGCTCTCGAATTTTTCACTCTGGCAAAATATAGAGCTTTATTGACGGCGGATCAAAAAACTTATGTAATCTCCACAGCATCAATTGTTTATACAATCCTTAATACTCTCATTGTTGTTGTTCTATCGACTTTGAGAGTCGACATATTGCTCCTTCGAATCGTCGCCCTAATTTCCATATTTGCTAGAAGTTTAATCTTATATCTCTATATAAAGATACACTATAAGTTTATTGATTATAAAGTAGTACCAGATAACTCCGCCATGGATAAGCGTTGGAGTGCATTGTACCTGCAGGTTGTGCAGACTGTCCAAAATGCTTCTCCTGCTGTATTGACTACGTTATTCTCTACACTGAAGATGGTCAGTGTTTATTCTGTCTATAATATGGTGCTCGCTGGAATCAATGGTGTAATGTCGGTGTTTTCTACTGGAGTATCTGCTGGCTTCGGAGACTCTTAGTGAAAAAGACATGAAAGCGTTCGATAAAGCATATAAAGACTTTGAATACCTATATTATATGGCGATGAGCATAGTATACGGTGTTACGATGGCAACAATTCTTCCATTTATTCAGGTGTATACAAAAGGTGTTAATGATGTTCAGTACGTGAATATTGTTTTTGCTGTGCTGTTCGTCCTCAATGGGGTTCTTTATAATTTAAAAACACCTCAAGGAATGCTAGTGATTGCAGCTGGTCTCTACAAGGAAACACGGATTCAGAGCACCATTCAGGCGAGTATTCTGGTTGTTGGCGGTGTTATCCTCGGCTATTCATTTGGTCTTACGGGTGTTCTGGTTGCCTCTTGCTTGTCTAATTTCTATAGATGTGTTGATTTGCTTTTCTTCATTCCGAAGAATGTTACGCATCTTCCGATTCTTCCTTCATTACGGCGATGGTGGAGACGCTGGTGGTCATTATTCTAATATGTGCCGCTTCATGGCTCTGCCTTCCGTTCCGTCCGAACACTTTGATGACTTGGGTGGGTTATGCTTTCTG
>ENA-OQIC01000691-OQIC01000691.1-human-gut-metagenome-genome-assembly--contig:-NODE-691-length-14072-cov-2.175117_pt1 | contig 14072 bp, 17 predicted proteins | sample MGYA00242572_ERZ504736 | MGnify/ENA primary metagenome ERZ504736 (study PRJEB26092, sample SAMD00036201) | human gut metagenome | host: Homo sapiens | study: EMG produced TPA metagenomics assembly of... | reverse complement strand
TCCAGTTTCTTGTCAATCAATTTCTCCAACATACAAGCTTACCTCCTCATACTGTTATTTATTTGTACTGTGCAGACAGATTATTCAGAAAAAGAAGCGAAAAGGAACTATACATCTCTGTACAATTCCTTTCTCTTTCACTCCTCTCTTCCCATCATCTGCCACGAGCCTTTATCACAGTTTTTTGTTCTGTAATATGATAAAAAGGCATTTACAGCTACCTGTAAATGCCTGACATGCAGGAGATGGGACTTGAACCCACACGATCGCATTGATCACAAGATCCTTAGTCTTGCTCGTCTGCCAATTCCGACACTCCTGCATGTCAACTTCTCTATGTCCGTCGTACAAACGATATATTACCATCCATCAGAACAAATGTCAACACTTTTTTCAATTTTTTATTCAATTTAAGTAATTTCTCCTTTTCCTCTGATGTACATCCAGCTTTCCCTCCTTTTTGCAGACTTTGCTCCAAACACTCGATTACGAAAATAGTCGCAATTTTTTTATTTTTCATCCTCCTCTTTACAACAAAACAATGTTATGTTAATATCTACTCATAGCAAAACAATGTTTTATTAAAATCTTTTTAGTAACACATTATTTTATTAAAATTTTGATATAACTGATTCTAACAGGAGGTGCTATATGGACATTTCTCAAAAAGAGCTTTCAAAAAAAGACCTTTTAAAAACAACCGGAATTTCCTACGGACAGCTCTATCGCTGGAAACGGGAAGGCCTGATTCCAGAAGAATGGTTCGTGAAAAGACCCAGTCCGACCGGTCAGGAGACTTTCTTTCCAAAAGAACAGATTTTAAAACGAGTGCAGGCAATCCAGACTTTGAAAGACCGCTACTCTCTCGAGGAACTTGCAAAGCTTCTCTCCCCGGAAATTACAAACCGTGTTTCACAGAAGAGGAACTAGAATGTTTCACAGAGATTGATATCCGTGTTGCAGCAGATTTCATGGACGTTCTTAACAAAGATACCTTTACCTTTATCGAAGTACTCGTGATGATCACCCTTTGCAGGTGGAAGGAACAAAATCTGATCCAGGAACATGAACTATACGATCTGATTCCAAATGTAGCCACGACTGCCGCAAATATCACAGAGATTAAGACCTTTTTTCTGCTTCTTGCGGTAAATGAAGCACATTATGGTCTGTTTCTTCTCAATCCTTCCCCGGAAGGATCACTCTTGCTTGACGAGCGGATCAAAGTCGTCTGCCAGATTTCTCTCCAGGAACTCTGCCATGAGATCAAACTCAAATACAAAGACACCTTTTCTTTTACATTCGATGAAGAGACTGTCAAAAACAGTTAAATTTTTTATCACTTTTCAACAGCATTTTTCAAGCAGTATTTAACGCTGCTCAAAGAAGGAGGAAATTTTTATGAAGACGGATACTAAAATCAGCGGTTCCGGAAAAATCGGACAGGGAGAATATAACTTGATCAAGATCAGCGGCAGCGGCGCAATTGAAGGTCCAGTAACCTTTGAAACTTTCAAAGTCAGCGGCTCCTGTAAAGTATGTCCGGATGCGACACTGGAAGGAAATGAGATGCACATCAGCGGATCCATTCATTCTCAAAGTGAAATTAAGGTAAATACACTGCATGTCAGCGGTTCTCTTCATTCTGAAAACGATATGAAGTCCGTTCTCTCAAAGCCAGTGGTTCCTGCCACCTGCAGGGGAAAATTTATGCAGATGAAATTTATGTTCTGGTTCTTTGAAAACTCAGAAGAAGTCAATGCTGATATCGTCGAGATTCGTGGCATGGCAACTTTAAATGACTTGTTCGGAGAACAGATTACTTTTATTCCCGAAAACTGCAACAGCTTTAACTTCTTTCGTTTTGCAAAACATCGGAAACTCAGCAACGTAAAAAATATTGAGTGTACAACCCTGGAAGCCGGATGTCTGCAGTGTGACACGATCAGCGCTGAAAATATTCTCCTGACAGACGGCTGTGTCGTAAATCATATCCAGTGCGATGGTACGCTTTCCTATGACAGCACTTGTCAGATTGGCACTGTGGAAGGAAACTGTGCACAGAAATTATTATCCTAATCCAGTATCACACCCGCTATCTCTACAGAAAAACTTTTTATCCCAACGCTTGACAAAAGCCAAAACAAGCCTTACAGGAAAGCAATTTCTTCCTCTGCAAGGCTTGTTTTTACTTACTTTTCTCTACAATGTATTCAATTCTTCTGCTACCTGATGCAGATTTTCCCGGATTGAAATTTTCTGTGGACAGACTTTCTCACATTTTCCGCATCGGATACAATGATCTGCCTTCGCTTTTTCATCCATTCCAGACCATTTTTTCTTCGTCTGTTCTGTATTTTGGTATACTGCCTGATCGTTCCAGATTCTGAAATTTCCCGGAATATCTACTCCCGCCGGACATGGCATACAGTAAGCACAACCGGTGCATCCGTTCTTCACACGCGATTTCAAAGTATCCGCTGTGTTCTCGATCAACTTCTGTTCCTTCTCTGATAACGGCTCAAATGTCTCAAAAATACTAAGATTATCTTCCACTTGTCCCATCGTACTCATACCGCTTAAGATGACTTTTACATTTGGAAGTGTTCCGACAAATCGAAGCGCCCACGATGCAATACTCGCCTGTGCCCGCTCCTTTGTCAACTGTTCTTCAATCTCTGTCGGAAGAGATGCAAGCATTCCTCCTTTGACCGGTTCCATAACAATGACCGGAATGCCTTTCTCCTCTGCCAAATGATATCCTTTCATTCCAGCCTGGATTTCTGTATCCATATAATTGAGCTGAATCTGACAAAAATCCCATGGATAATAATTTAGAATCTCCTCAAATACTTCATAATCATCATGGAAGGAAAATCCAAGATAACGGATCTTTCCTGCCGCACGCATTTCTTCCAGATATGGTACGATCCCAAGCGCTTTTACCTTCTCAAATTTTGCACGGTCAAGCGCATGAAGCAGATAAAAATCTACATAATCTTTGTGCAGACGTTCCATCTGTTCCTCAAAAACCTTTTTCGCATCCTCCAGTGTATCCAGCTTCCAGATTGGCAGCTTTGTCGCAAGATAGTAAGAATCACGGTCATATTTTTCCAGCACTCTCCCCACGAAAGGTTCACTGTCCCCATTGTGATACGGATATGCTGTATCAATGTAATTGACACCCGCTGCGATTGCCCGGTCGATCATGTTCTCTGCTTCTGCCTCGTCAATCTTCTGATCCGCTGTCAATGGAAATCTCATACATCCAAATCCAAGAAGTGACGTTTGGATCCCCAATTTTTCAAATGCTCTTTTTTCCATAAAAATCCCTTCCTTTTCTACTGCTGTATATCATTACTGTTACTCTTTTGCCCTGACTGCCCAGCGCATTTTAGTAGAACGAGCGCGGCTGTTCCTTGTGCACTCCTCCGCTGAAGGACGGATGACATCCTGAGCGATCTCGCTGTAAATCCCTGCTCGCTTCAGCTCTTTGAAAGCCTTCTTTACGATCCGGTCTTCCCCTGAATGAAATGTAAGGATCGCCACCCTTCCGCCCGGTGCCAGTGCCGCCGGCAATTTCTCCATAAATGCATAGAGTACCTCAAACTCACTGTTCACATCAATCCGAAGCGCCTGAAATGTTCTCTGGCACGATTTCTTTACCGCTTCTTTCTGCTCCCGCTCCGGCAGGAAAGATAACGCCTCTTCAATCGCTTTCTGAAGTTGGATCGTCGTCTCCACCGGCTCTCCTTTTCTTAACTTTTCCATCACTGTGGCCGCAATCTCCTCTGCATAAGCTCATCGGAATTTTCCCACAACATTCCTGCCAGTTCTTCTTCTGTCACCTCTTTGAGACGCTCCGCAGCCGATACCCCTTTCTGTGGATTCAGCCGAAGGTCAAGCGGTCCTTCCTTCTTATAGGTAAATCCTCTCTCCGGATTGTCAATCTGCATAGAAGACACTCCAAGATCTGCGAGGACGAAATCAAACGGACCTGCTTCTCTGGCAATCTGATCAATGTCCGCAAAATTCATCTGCCGGATGGTCAAAATATCTTCTCCATATCCCGCTTTCTCCAATCGCTCTTTTGTCTTGACCGACTCAATCGGATCTACATCAAGCGCATATAGATGCCCCTGTCCCTGCAGACACTTTAACATTTCCTTTGTATGTCCACCATATCCCAGTGTGGCATCCAGTCCTTTCTGCCCCGGCTGGATCTGGAGAAAATCCAAGATCTCCTTCACACAGATAGAAATGTGCATCCCGACCGGAGTCCCTCCTTTTTGAATGACTTTCTCGATCGTCTCCGGATATTTCTCCGGCTGAAGCTCCTTATATTTCTCCTGATAGCTGCGCGGATGTGTCCCCTTATATCGAACGCGGCGCTTATGTTGCTTTTGTTCTGTCTGATTCTTCGACACAGTAGTCTCTGCCTGAATCTCCTCCATAGATTCTCTGTCATTTCTATCCTGGTCTTTCATATCCTACCTTCTCTTCCTTTTTGTTTTTCCAATAGCAGCTGCAGCGCAATCTTTTTACTGGATTTCTAGCACCTGATAATCTTTCGCTTCGACAGCCTCTTTTAAAATATCAGACGACACATCTCCACTCAAAGTCACAACTGCAGTACCTGTTTCATGACTTACAACCGCTTCCTCTACTCCCTGGATCGCCTCCAGTGTCTTTTTCACTGTCGCCTCACAATGTCCGCACATCATTCCTTCGATTTTCATTGTTATACATATTTTTTCCTCCTTTTTCTCCTGAATACTTTCAGGCTGTGTTTTTCCCTTTTTCAGAGAATGAAAAATCGTAATCGCAATGCGTTACTTACAACAAAAAGACTACTGAGACTCATAGCCGCCGCTCCGAACATAGGCTTAATTTCAATCCGAATACCGGATAAAGCACTCCTGCCGCAAGTGGAATTCCACATACATTATAAAAGAATGCCCAGAATAAATTTTCCTTAATATTTCGGATAACTGCTTTACTCAGTTCTATGGCAGTTGCCACATCCTGTAAATCGTTTTTCATCAGGACAATGTCTGCGCTTTCAATGGCAACATCTGTTCCTGCTCCAATGGCAATTCCTACATCTGCTCTTGCAAGAGCCGGCGCGTCATTTAATCCGTCCCCTACCATGACTACGGTCTTTCCTTCCTCCTGAAGTCTGGAAATCTCTCTTTCTTTATCCTGTGGAAGAACCTCGGCAATCACTGTATCAATATCCAGCTGCTTTTGAATTGCTTTTGCTGTTCTGGCATTATCGCCTGTAAGCATAATAACCTGAATACCCAGTTTTTTCAACTCCTGAATTGCCTTTGCGCTGGTTGGTTTTACCACATCGGCAACACCGATTATACCAAACACCTGTTTCTCATCTGCCAAAATAAGAGGTGTCTTTCCTTCTTTGGAAAGCTTTTCCATACTGCTTAACGCCTTTTCACAGGAAATTCCCTGTTCCTGCATCAATTTTTGGTTTCCTGCATAATAAATGTTCCCCTGAATTTTTGCAGTAATTCCTTTTCCGGGAATTGCTGCGAAATTTTCCGCATTTGGAAGCTCCATGCCCTTTGCCTTTAAAAGCACGGCTTCTGCCAGAGGATGTTCACTTTTCTTTTCCAGAGCTGCGCTGATTTCTAAAATTTTGTTTTCGGACATTCCGAAGCTGATAATATCGGTAACCACCGGCTTACCCTCTGTAATAGTTCCTGTTTTGTCTAATACAACGCTTTGTACATTATGAGTGATTTCCAATGCTTCGCCGGATTTAATTAAAATTCCGTTTTCCGCACCTTTTCCTGTTCCTACCATAATGGCAACCGGTGTGGCAAGACCTAAAGCGCAGGGGCAGGAAATCACTAAAACTGCAATGGCACAGGACAATGCAAATTCAAATTCTGCTCCCATAAGCAGCCAGACAATTCCCGTAAGCAGCGCAATTCCCATAACCGTAGGAACGAAAATTCCCGCAATTTTATCTGCCATTCTGGCAATCGGCGCTTTGCTGGAGCTGGCTTCCTCTACCAGACGGATAATCTGAGAAAAAGTGGTGTCCTGTCCCACTCTTGCAGCTCTCATTCTGATAAATCCTGTTTTATTTAAAGTAGCTGCAGTTACCGTATCTCCTTCTTTCTTTTCAACAGGCATACTCTCTCCTGTAATGGCTGCCTCATCCACGCTGGTTCTTCCCTCAATTACAACACCGTCTGCCGGAATACTGCTTCCCGGCTTTACCTGTAAAATATCTCCGGTCAACATATCTTCTGCTGCAATTTCTACCACCTGTCCGTTTCTTTCCACCAGCGCTGTCTTAGGCGCTAAGTCCATGAGCTTTTGAATGGCTTCACTTGTTTTTCCTTTGGAACGTGCCTCCAAATATTTTCCGATATTGATTAAGGCAAGTATCATCACTGCTGACTCAAAGTACAAATCATGTAAATAACGGTGCACCAGTTCCATATTTTGTGTTCCAAGTCCATATCCCATACGGTAAATGGCAAATATCCCATATATTAAAGATGCCCCTGAGCCTACAGATATCAGTGTATCCATATTAGGAGCTCCGTGAATAAGTGAACGAAATCCTCTCTCAAAATATGCTCTGTTTATATACAGTACCGGTATACATAGAAGAAACTGTGTTAATGCAAAAGACACTGCATTTACATCACCTCTTAAAAAGGACGGCTGAGGAAGCCCTACCATGTGTCCCATTGCCACATACATCAGCGGAATTAAAAAAATAAAAGACCAAATCGTACGCTTTTTCATACTTTCAATATTTTTTTCTACAATATCTTCTTTTTCTTCTTTCTTCTCAGATTTTCCTGTAGGAATTTCCATTCCATAACCGGCCTGTATTACGCTGTCTGCTATTTTTTCCTCTGTCAGCTTATTTTCATCGAAATCCACCTGCATACTGTTGGTTAGTAAATTAACACTGACTGTATTAACTCCATCCAGCTTTTCTACACATTTTCCACTCTGGAGGAGCATGCAGAGCAGGTCATTCCTGTTACTTTATATTTTTTATTCAAATATTTCACCTCCTGTTATAAGATTTTACCCAATAAAGCTACCATTTCATCTACTTTTTCTTCTCTTTCTTCATCTGTCTTTGCTCCTGTCACACAACTTTTTAAATGTGCTGTGAGGATTTCTTTATTTGCCCTGTTTAAAACAGCTTCTGTTGCCATAAGCTGATGCGCTATATCCATACAGTAACGGTCTTCCTCCACCATTTTCAAAATACCGTCAATCTGGCCTCTGGCTGTCTTTAATAATCGGTTTATCTGTGCTTTATCTGCTCTCATCTCTTTTACCTCCTATACCCCGTGGGGGTGTATTTGATAAGATAAATATAACATAACATTTTAAGCATTGCAAGAAGGAATGTTTATTTAAAACAACACACATCTGCTAATTTTTATTGTAGTGAATATATAGAACTGCTATAATATGGCTAGATAAAAATAACAAATACAAGAGCAGAAGTCGTAAACTCATTAGGTAAGAAAAATCTTGAAAAAATCTATGACTTGGCAGATATCTATCACAGCGATAATATAGACCGTGTCAGTGACGATTTTATCAAAGAAGCAAAAATCAGCACAGGAAATTTTAACAATGTGTCCGCATGTCAATACGCTATTCCATCCCAGTGGGATATCGGCAAAGTATATAAAAGATTGATTAAGTCCGTGGCAGAATATGAAAAGATAGGTGTTATTGATGCCTTATTCAAAGTTTACAACTCATTTATCAGCAATAAAATAGATGACTACAACAGCAGTATGTATTATGAAAATCCATCGTATTTGCCGGAATGTTATTTAGAAAATAAAGTAATTTAATTATTTTCTGTTTACTTCTATTCTCTACTTTTGCCTAAGATGTAAAAAGACACCCCCGTCACCAAAGGATGTCTCTTAACCTTTTCTCTATTCCTTTCTGAGAAATTTCTCCTCCTGTATTTCCACCAGAATAATATCCTCCCCAATCTGGCGAATACAGGAGAAAGGAATAACATATTCACTGACAGAGCCAAATAATCCACACATTTTCCCCGGAACAGGCACAATCAGCGCTTCTATTTTCCCTGTTTTACAATTAAACTCCACATCTAAAGGACAGCCCAAAGTTTTACAGGTACAGATATTGATGACTTCTTTTTGCTTCAGCTCACATACACGCATAAAAAACTCCCAAACCCATGGTTTTAATCTATCCTATGAGTTTGAGAGTCAATCCAACACTCCTATCTGTCCATTTCTAGCTGAAGTCCTGTACTTTGATGATTTTTTATAATACGCTCAATTTCATCTAATCCGCTGGAAGGCAAGTCCCCCGGAATGGTATTTTTCACCGCACTGGTAGCATTGCCGTACTCCAAAGCTTTTCGGCAGTTAAAATTATGCTTTAACAGCCCGTACAAAGCCCCTGAAATGTAGGCATCCCCACTTCCAATTCGGTCCACCACCTCAATATTTTTATAAGGTTCTTCTTCGTAAAACTTATCTTCTTTGGCATTATAAAATACAGAGCCGAAAGAATGTACCTTCGGGCTATGTACTACCCTCTGTGTAGAAGCAACAAAGGAAATCGGATATTCCTCTGTAAAGCTTTTCATAATTTCATAGACGTTTCCCTGTTTTAAGAAAGTCAGTTTTGCTGTTTCTTCCGAGCAGAAGAAAATATCCACATACGGCAAAATTGTTTCGATACATTCCCTTGCCTCATCTCCTGTCCAGAGATTTCCCCGAAAATTCACATCAAAGGAAATAATTGTCCCATTTTCTTTAAACCGCTTTATCATTTCTATGGCATTTTTACGGGTATTTTCTGACAATGCCAGTGTAATTCCTGTGGTATGGAAGCATCTTGTTGAGCCGTACATTTCCTCCGGAAAATCATCTGCGGAAAACTTGCAAAAGGACGCATGCTTTCTGTCATAAACCACGCTGGGTTTTCTGGGATATGCACCGTTTTCGTAGTAATAAATTCCAAGTCTTGCATCTGTATCCTTGTCATAAATCAGGTAATCATCGCTGACACCGCAAAAACGCACACGGTTTTTGCATAAGTTCCCAAGGCATTATCCGGCAGCATGGAAATCATACCTGTGCGAAGTCCCAGCAAAGATACGCCGGAAACCACATTTAATTCTGCACCGCCCACCTGTTTTTGAAAGGTATCGCCTCTTACAATCCTCTCATTATCAGGAGGTGACAGACGCAGTAAAATTTCCCCAAGTGACAATAAATCAAAATCCCTTCTCATAAACTGTCTCCTTTTTTCTTTATATAAATCAGGGACTGCAATCAAGCAGCCCCCTTCTATCTAAATGTTCCCCAATGGCAATAAGGGTTTCATTTCATTATAAAATTCGATTATCTCTGCACACGGCCTGAACCGTCTCCTCCTGCAAGCTTTGTCACTTCATCCATGGAAACCATGTTAAAGTCACCTTCAATAGAATGTTTCAGACAAGATGCCGCTACTGCAAATTCGATGGTAGACTGTGCATCATATCCGTTTAAGCAAGCACAAATCAATCCGCCGCCAAAGGAGTCGCCACCGCCTACACGGTCAACAATGTGCATTTTGTATTTTTTGCTGAAATAGTAATCCTGTCCGTCATATAACATTGCAGACCAGTTGTTGTCGTTGGCAGATAAGGACTCTCTCAATGTAATGGCAACCTTCTGGAAACCAAAACGGTCTGCCAGCTGTTTTGCAACATCTTTATAGCCTTCATGATTTACTGTACCGGTTGTAACATCTGTGTTTGCGGCTTTAATGCCGAATACGTCTGCTGCATCTTCTTCATTTGCAATACAAACATCTACGTATCTGCAGATTTCACCCATTACCTGACCGGCTTTTTCTTTAGACCATAATTTATTTCTGTAATTTAAGTCACAGGAAATGGTAAGACCTGCTTCTTTTGCAGCTTTACAAGCTTCCAGACAAATATTTGCAACTTCATCGTTTAATGCAGGTGTAATTCCTGTAAAGTGGAACCAGTCTGCTCCGTCAAAAATTTTCTTCCAGTCAAAATCAGAAGCCTGTGCAGTGGCAATAGAAGAACCTGCACGGTCGTAAATAACTTTGGAAGGTCTCTGAGAAGCTCCTTTTTCCAAGAAATAAATGCCTACTCTGTCGCCGCCACGTACAATCTCAGTAGTATCCACACCGTATTTTCTTAAAGAATTGATAGCAGCCTGTCCGATTTCATGTTTTGGAAGTTTTGTAACAAATTTTGCATCAAATCCATAATTTGCAAGAGAAACTGCTACGTTTGCTTCTCCGCCGCCGTAAGTTGCTCCGAAGGTATCTGCCTGTACAAAGCGATAATATCCTTCCGGTGCCAGTCTCAACATAATTTCACCAAAAGTAATTACTTTTTGCCATGAGTTTTTTCTCCTTTTTGTACTTATTTATTTCTGATTTCTGCTACCAGCTTCACAGCTTCTTCTGTCATTGCTTTAATTTCGTCAAATTTACCTGCTTTTACTAAATCGCCTTTTACCATCCAGCTTCCGCCACATGCAACAATTTTATCACAGCTTAAATAGCTTTCCAGATTTTTTGCGCTGACACCGCCTGTGGGCATGAACTTCAATCCCACATAAGGAGCTGCCATTGCTTTGATTGTTGCAACACCGCCGAACTGCTCTGCCGGGAAGAATTTTACAACCTTTAATCCTCTTTTCACTGCCTGTGCTACTTCAGACGGTGTAATACATCCCGGAAATACAGGAATTTCTTTACTTAAACAATAATCTACAATTTCCGGATCAAATCCCGGGCTTACAATAAATTTTGCTCCTGCTGCTACTGCACGGTCTACCTGTTCAATGGTAAGAACTGTACCGGCTCCCACAAACATATCAGGATATTCAGAAGTCATAATTTTAATAGACTCCTCTGCTGCATCTGTGCGGAAAGTTACCTCTGCACATGGAAGTCCGCCTTCTACTAATGCTTTTGCCAAAGGCGCTGCGTCCTTTGCATCTTCTAATACAACAACGGGTACAACGCCAAGTGTTGAAATCTTTTCTGTAACTGTGCTCATATTCTCCTCCTGTTTTTATCGTTCCATATTACGGAATATCGTTTCGTTATGTGGTATTTTGTAATTTGAATTATACTACACTTCCAAAAAAAGTCAAGTGTTTTTCATTGCCACAAGTAGCAGAAAGTGTTACAATAGCGCCAACACATAAAAAGGAGATTTGTTTTATATGGAAACGAAAAATCCAATTCAGGTGGCTGACCGCCTTTTTCTTATTCTGGAAACCTTGGCAGAAACCGGTCCTGTTACACTTGCAGAGCTTTGCAGCCATCTTGACTTAAATAAAAGTACGGTTCACAGACTTCTATGCTCACTCATCTACATGGGTTATGTGAAGCAGGAAGGGGAAACCGGTAAATATTCTCTTTCCTTTAAGCTGCTGGCGCTTTCCAATAAGCTGCTGGCACGTATGGATATTCTGGATACCGTCAGACCTTATTTAAAAAAGCTTTCCAGGCTTACAGGGGAAACAGTTCATTTTGTTCAGCGAGAACACACCGATGCAGTCTATATTTATAAAGAAGAGTCGTATCAAAATTCCATTCGCATGGTTTCTAAGGTTGGCAGTCGTATCCCCCTTTACTGCTCCGGTGTAGGAAAAGCCATCGCGGCAGATTTAGACGAAGCGCAAATCAAGGCTCTGTGGGAAAACAGCTCCATTCAAAAGCTGACGCCTCACACTATTACTGATTATGCCCAGTTTTTGAAAAAATTGAAGAAGTAAGAAAAAAGGATATGCTCTTGATGATGAAGAAAACGAACTGGGAGTCCGCTGTATTGCCGTAAGCATACCGGACTATCGAAATAAGCCCAAATATGCTTTTTCCATTTCCGCCCCTGTGGTACGGATGTCAGACTCCCGTATTCAAGAATTATCCAAAATTGCTCTGGAAATTAAAAGTGAAATTTGCAGTACCATGAAATAAACTTACGCCTGCGGTTTAATTTTTTCAGAAAGATAAGTGCAACTATACCGCACAAACAGTAAACCAAAGGTGCATAGCTTCTCCTGCGCAGTGGTTTCATAATAACCAGAAACACCAAAGATTGCCGTTATCGGATAAAAAGTTCTTAAAGTATTCGACATACTCATAAACAAGCCTGCAAAGGAATAGATTTCCGCTACCGCCAAAGCCAGCCAATAGTTCTTTTTCAAATAAGGCACAAGGGCAATTATCGGTGAAACAGCGAAAAAGACGCCTATTCCTTCCAGCAGGTACATTTTCAGAAAATCAAAGAATATTTTTATAGATAATTCCGAAGCATGCAAAACCATTTCTATTGAAAAAGTAAGTAAAAAAAGCAAGACATAAGCCAAAATGCTAAAAAGAAAGAGAATTATCATTTTCGCTGCTGTTAATTTTCTTTCATTTACAGGAATGAGACTCAGATTTTTTATGGTATCATCCTGCTCCTCACGGCAAATCATGTAGCTTCCCAAAAGTGCAATTACCGCAGGAAGCACAAGAACGGTCTCCCATACCTGCGTCATTGTCATATACCAGCCTACACTGCTGACTGTCATTTGTTCCGGAGATGCTGTTGTCGTTCCTGCCAAAAAGACAAAAACAGCTGTAAAAACGATTGCAAAAACTGTAAATAAAATAATGTTGGAACGGCGGAGTTTCTGAAATTCTGCCCATAATAAGATTTTCATTTCTTTTCCCTACTTTCTTTTACCCAATGTAGCGACAGCCAATACCACAGAAGCAATTCCCCATACACACATACTGAAAAATGCAAGAGGAAGATTTGGTTCTAAAAGTGCAACCCCCGGAATTACTCCTCCTCTGGAGATAATTACGGAAATACAGGAAAGCGGATGCAAATAAGAATTTACAGGCGTTATAAAAAATCCGGCAAAAATATAAATGAGCGTTATGCACATAGGAAAAATATATCCTTTTTGAGAAACCGTCACTGCGAAAACAGGTAAAATCGCAAAAGCAGTCAATCCTGCAATCTCCAAACATCTTTCCACCAAAAAAGCAATACTCCTCCAATCGAAAGCCACATAATTGGGAATTACACTGAATAATACGGAAGCCGCTGCATTAATCATCATAAAACAGAGAGAATAAAGAAATACCATAAAAAATTTGCCGAAAAATATCCCGCTTTACTCACCGGTACAATCCAAAGCTGTTTTAACATATCATACCGGTTTTCATCATGCAGCAGCATAATGCTCAAAAGCCCTAAAATAAACAGGCAGTATAAGAAACAATGTAAAACCGAAAGCAGACCATTTATAAAAAAGTACAGGCTCTATATTTTTCTTTCCCAAATAACCAAAATATAAAAATGCAAAGAATGGCAATAACAAGAGCAGCCAGAAGCATCATCCACATTACTTTTTGCGGCGCAGCTTATAAAATTCAACTTCCACCAATCTAAGCAATCCCTCACCTCCCGTAAGCTTCTTGAAATAATCTTCCAAGGTATCATTGCAAATTCCGGAGGAAAGCACTGCAATAGCTTCCATAACAAGAGCCTTATTTAGCTCTCCCATATTTAATTCCGTATCATAAATACGTATGGTCTGCTCATCCTGAACAGAATAATCCTTTACCTGAAATCTGCGTTCTAAAACCAAAATGGTTTTTGGAATGTCGGAAACCTGTAATAAAATATATTTCCTGTTTTTCTTTTCCAGCTCCTCCATGCTGCTTTCTTCTAAAAGAACGCCTTTGTCAATAATTCCGATGTCATCTGCAAGAAGTGCGATTTCTGAAAGAATATGGCTGGAAATTAAAATTGTTTTTCCTTTCTCTGTACTTAGCTTTTTTATAAATTCCCGCATTTTTGCAATACCAATAGGGTCTAAGCCATTAGTGGGCTCATCTAATATCAATACCTCCGGATCATGCAAAATTGCATTGGCAATTCCTAAACGCTGCTTCATACCCAGAGAATACTTCGAAAATTTTTTTACTCTATACGAAGTCCTACTACTTCCAACGCTTTCTTTACGGCATCAGGG
>ENA-OQIC01000690-OQIC01000690.1-human-gut-metagenome-genome-assembly--contig:-NODE-690-length-14090-cov-1.992767_pt1 | contig 14090 bp, 18 predicted proteins | sample MGYA00242572_ERZ504736 | MGnify/ENA primary metagenome ERZ504736 (study PRJEB26092, sample SAMD00036201) | human gut metagenome | host: Homo sapiens | study: EMG produced TPA metagenomics assembly of... | reverse complement strand
ATAGCTTTTAAAAAAACACGTACGTCTTTTGAGAAAACATGTACGTGTTTTATACAGAGTACGTGTTTTTCTGGACATTTTTTCGAAGTTTGTTTGCAAATTTTGAAAGTATATACCTTTGCATCCGCTAACAAGAGAGTTGGTGATTTGTTAAATATTGTTCTATGGTGTAATGGTAGCACAACAGATTCTGGTCCTGTTTGTCCTGGTTCGAATCCAGGTAGAACAACATAAAAAAGCCTCGTTATTCGATAAGAGTAGCGAGGCTTTTTTGTTGTAGATATCATGTTTTTATTTGTAACGAAGCCATTTGGACATCTCCTTTATACTAGGTTTCTTACCATACATGAGAATGCCTACACGGTATATTTTGGCGGAAAACCAAGTAAAACCGATGGATGATATATACAAAAATCCAATGGAAAGTAGTATTTCCCACAAAGGCACCTCGAATGGCACCCGGACCATCATGACGATCGGAGAAGTGAAGGGGATCATGGAGCACCAGAAAGCTAATGGTCCGTCAGGGTTTTCCATGCTATAGATCCCCGCATAGAGGGCGAAAACCAAAAGAAGCGTGACTGGTAGCATGAATTGTTGCGTGTCTTCTTGGCCGTCTACAGCTGATCCGATAGCGGCGAATAAAGAAGAATATAATAAGTAGCCGCCTATGAAATAAGCAATAAACAAGATGCCTATCTCGGTGAAGTTAATCGTATGAAGCATCTCTATCCATTCATTTGCCGGCTGCTGGGCTGCGATAACCGTCATGTTAGGGGTTGTGTTAAGTGCCATGCTTGATTGCAAGATCTCGCTTTCCATACCTCCTCCCAAAAAGAAAGTTCCCCCGGTGATGAGAATAAAGGTCATAACCGCCCAAAGGAATACTTGCGTAAGCCCGACAAAACCGATTCCTATAATTTTACCCATCATTAAGTCGAAAGGTTTGACGGACGAGATCATAATCTCGATGATCCGGTTCGTCTTTTCTTCCATAACCCCTTGCATGACCATTCCTCCATAGATTAGGATGAACATATAGATAAGCATGGTGAAAATTACTCCGGTTATGGATGCCACTACGGACGAGGATTGCTTTTCGCTTCCGTCATCCCCCCATTTGATCGTTTGTATGTTGAAATCTACTTTACTTTCTTTTATGATCTCTTGTAGATTGGGGATATTGAATGTTGCCAGTTTGTCACTCTCTATCTGCTTCTTTAATGTCATATTGACGAGTCGGCTCAAATCCGCCGGGATTTGTTTCTTGGAATAGAGGGTTGCGTTTTTCGGATTTTTCTGCAAGTCGTCGGAGATGTTGAGAAATGCGAATATCTCCTTTTCCGACATTTGCCTGTACTTATCCATATCTTTGTCGCCGTTGATAAAACGATAGCTTTCCGTATCCTCGAACAACGGGGCGTATTTGCCGGTGGCGTCGAGTATGGCGACTGTATGAACCTCATCTCCCTTGATGGAAGAGAGCCATAGGGGGACGAACGCAAGTGCAGCGAATAGAAACGGTGTGAGAACGTGAGCAGGATAAATGACTTTTTACTTACTCTCCGGAGATATTCCCGTTTGATGATTAATCCAATTTTGCTCATACCTTTGATGTGTTTGTACCGGAAACGGTGTTGATAAAAATGTCATTCATAGAAGGGATCTCCTCCGTGAAGGAAAGAATCTCATATTGGGACGCCAGCCGGGTAAGCCAATCGGAGTTACTGATATTTTCTTCCTTGCGTATCCTTAACTCCTCAATACCTCCAGTCTCCTTGCGTACATTTAATATATAGGTATTACTCTTAAACCGTTCCCGTACCTCCTTGACATTGCCGGACAGGACGACCTCAGAGCGATCGATTAAAGCAATCTCGTCACAAATCTCCTCAACGGAGGACATGTTGTGAGTTGAGAATATAATGGTATGTCCGGCCGCCTTCAATTCCAATATCTCTTGTTTAAGGCGATCGGCGTTGACCGGATCGAATCCGCTAAATGGCTCGTCAAAGATCAATAGCTCGGGTTCGTGTATCACGGTAATGATGAACTGTACTTTCTGTTGCATACCTTTCGACAGCTCTTCCAGTTTGCGATTCCACCAAGGCATGATGTCAAATTTCTCGAACCAACGGGTCAAACGACTGCGTGCCTCTGGGTAGGAGAGACCTTTCAATTGTGCCAGATAGATCGCCTGCTCCCCGACTTTCATCTTTTTATACAACCCTCTCTCTTCCGGCAAGTAACCGATCTGGTAGATGTCTTCCGGGCTGGATTCATGGCCGTTGAAGCGAACGATTCCGCTATCCGGTGCCGTAATCCGGTTGATGATCCGGATCAAGGTTGTCTTGCCCGCCCCGTTAGGCCCCAGTAATCCAAAGATTGTTCCTTGAGGAACTTGGATACTTACCTTGTTCAGCGCCAGATGCCCGGCGTACTGTTTTACCACGTTTTCTGTCTCAAGGAAATTCATAGATGTTTTTTTATTACATTTTTAATACGATACGCTCACCTAGCTCTTTGCAGAGCACGTTCTTGATCTCGTTGAGGTGGGCGTTCTGTTTCATTAAATCAAAGATCTGTTCCATGTCACCCTTGTTTTGAGCCTCTTTGATTTTCGCTTGGATATCCTTTATCTTATAGAGGATATAGGCATCTTTCATGGAATAGATTTCCCGGGGTACCAAGTAATCCAATTTATCTTCTTCTTGCTCCAGTTCCCTGAACTTCGTATGATATTTACTAAGCTGGTACTTATCGCTGATAAGGTTGGCGGCAAGCCGGCTGATGTTCGGGTCCGGATGGGCAAGGAAATAACGACTGGCCATAAAGCCCTCGTTTTGACAATGTTCAGCAGCTTCGTCCAGCATTTGTTTGAAGGCTGGCGTATAAAACGTAAGGTCATCACGTTCCAGATCGAAACGGATATAATCGGCGACCCTCATGATGACATGCTCGTTGGTCTCCTCATCTACGTAGTCATAGAGGACACGTTCGCCATATCGTACGATATAGCGCAGAAGAGCCAACTCATAAGCCTCAAAAGGAGAACGTTTCGGTTGGACCTGTATGTTGGGAGCCGTCGGAACCTCGTAGGAGGAGTAGGGGGCGGACCCGCTTCCTCTTCCGGAATATAGTCCTCGGGCAGTGGAGGCGGAATATTTTCCGGAGGAAGGGTATTCGCCTCTTCCGGTGTATACGGTTGGTAGCCGGGGAAATCCGGATACTCAGGGATCGTATTGGCTGGAGGTTGAACGGGCGGTGTATTCCTTACGGATTTAGCCGCTTGGTTCTCTTCCTTGTTGAGACGGATCTTATTGACCTCGTTGAGTAAGACTTGCTCGTCTATCTCCATGGTCGTACTACATTCCCGGATATACACGGAGCGAGCGATATTATCAGGTATAATCGCTACCGTACGGATAATATCCGAGATCAGGGCGGAACGTTTGATCGGATCACCCCCCGCTTCCGCCAATAGTAACTTTGTCTTGAAACGGATGAAATCCGTCTCGTTCTGGCTGATAAACTCTGCGAACTCGCTCGCGCTATGGCTACGGGCAAACGAGTCCGGATCTTCTCCCGCCGAAGAAGCACGACCTTGACGTTCATCCCTTCTTCCAATAACATATCGATACCCCGGAGGGCCGCTTTGATTCCGGCGGCGTCTCCATCGTATAATACCGTGATATTATTCGTGAAACGATGTATGAGCCGGATTTGCCCTTGCGTGAGCGCCGTACCCGAGGAGGCAACCACGTTTTCTACGCCCACTTGGTGCATACCGATCACGTCCATATATCCTTCCACCAAGAAACAGCGATCCTGTTTCATGATTGCTTGCTTGGCGAAATAGATGCCGTAAAGCTCGTTGCTTTTATGATAAATCTCGCTTTCGGGGGAGTTTACGTACTTCGCTGTCTTCTCGTCCTTTTTCAATACACGTCCGCCGAATGCCACGACCTTTCCGCTTAGCGTATGGACGGGAAAGATGACACGTCCCCGAAAACGATCGTTCACGTTTCCGTTATCATAAGCGATAACTAAACCGGTTTTCTCTAAGAATTCTTTTTTATAGCCTGCTTGGGTAGCGGCCTTGTATAAGGCATCCCGCTGGTCCAAGCTATACCCGAGCTGGAATTTACGGATGATATCTTCCCGTAATCCTCGCTCGGCGAAGTAGCGCATACCTACGCTTTTCCCTTCAACATGCTCATGTAATAAAGTAGAGAAGTATTGCCCCGCCCAACTATTGACGATAAGCATACTTTCCCGGTCGCTACGGATTTGTTTCTCTTTCTCGGTAAGTTCCCGTTCCTGTATCTCTATATTGTATTTTTTCGCCAGAAAGCGTAAAGCGTCGAAATAGCTGAGTTGCTCATGTTTCATGATGAAGTGAACGGCGGTTCCACCTTCTCCGCAAGCGAAACACTTACAGATATTCTTTGAGGGGGATACGTAAAAAGACGGTGATTTGTCCGAATGAAACGGGCATAATCCTACATAGTTGATCCCTCGTTTCCGAAGAGTCACGAATTCAGAGACAACATCCACGATGTTCGCCGCATCCAATATCCGGTCTATGGTAGGTTGATCGATCATTTTAAATTACTCCTTTTTTAGCGAACACAAATGTAGTGAAAAATAACCAAACACAAACAAGAGCCAATGTTTGCTTGTGTTTAGTTATTTTTCCCTATATTTGCAACGTGAAACGAATGCTACTCGCCAAGTACGCCTTCCAACTTATAAGACTATATTTTGTAACTGATTGGATATTAATAGAATATATATCCTTTCAGGACTAGAAGAATTATCCATCATCCTGTGGAACATCCTTTGACAGACAATTGGTTCGTATTGCGAGACCTGACCCGTCCCAATGCTAAACGCCCGGCCTATAGGTTGCTGGAGGAAAAGGCATAGAGGTTTTCACTCCTATGCGTTGGCAGTTGGTCGAGAGGAAGGGTAAGCGGATTCGTGAGGAGGTTCCTCTTCTGCACGATTTACTTTTTGCCCATACTACCCGTACCTGTATGGATCCAATCGTAGAAGAGATCAGTACCCTCCAATATCGTTATTTGCGTGGTGGCTACCGTAAGCCGATGACGGTAGGCCATGCGGAGATGAACCGTTTTATCCGTGCTGTCCATTCCGATGATTCCCCACGCTATTTCTTGGTTGAAGAATTAACTTCTGCGATGTACGGTCGCATGATCCGTATCGAGGGTGGCCCATTGGATGGCTACGAGGGTCGTTTACTCTCTATACGGGGTTCCCGTGTGAAACGTTTGATCGTGGAGATCCCCGGTCTGTTGGTTGCCGCTGTGGAGGTCGATCCTGAATATATTCGGTTACTCTAACATATATCCCCTATATTCTACGGGAACGCATTGGGTGGCGTTTGAGCGGTCTGTTTATCAGCTGTTGCGTTTGTCACCCCAAAATCATAGGGTAATTTCAATTAGTTGACTTGGAGGATTTTTGTCTTTAGAACAAAAGAATGAGCCTATGAAGTCTACTGAGGAATACTTAAGTATATTAAGGAGCGAAAAAGAATCGTTGTTTCGTAAATATCAGATAAGTAATCTTGGTTTGTTTGGCTCGGTGGCTCGTCATGAACAAAGGGAAGATAGTGATATTGATATATATTACGAGAGTTCTCATATGAGTTTGTTTACATTATGTCGCCTAAGTCAGAACTTGAGAAACTTCTAGGTTGTTCTGTTGATTTATTCTGTAAAAGAGAGTCATTTGCAGGAACTCGTATGGAAAAATCCATAAATAAAGATTTGATTTATGTATAAATGGAAAGATTCGGGACGAATTTTGGATTTGATAGACATGATGATTGATTCAATTCATGTTATATAAGTCCGTACATCTCATATTAAGGATGGCAATGATTTCTTATTGACTCCTGATGATATGTTCGTTTTGGATGGTGTTTGTATGAAATTGATTTTTATTGGTGAAAGTGTAAAAACTATAGATAAACTTTCAGAAGGAGAACTTTTCTCTTTATATCCTGTAATTCCTTGGAAGGAGATTATGAAGTTGCGGGATGTGATAGCTCATCATTATCTTAAAATAGATGTTGATATTGTTTATTCAACAATGAAGGAGGACTTACCCCTTTTGCAGGCAACCTTATTATCGATGAAGCAAGCTATTCTATCATAAACCATTCATCAATAATCCGTTCTCCACATGGGTCAGCAGGATACGCTCATTGAGTACTTCTACCCCGCTGGCAATTATGGGAAAGGTCTCTTGTATCATTGTTGTCTAGTTTAAAAGAGAGAGACACAAGAAGATACACCCAAAGCCATCAAAGCGGCGATTAATGAGGAAAGATGTTTGGAGATTTTTTGAATAGGGGTAAACACGGACAGCTTGACTTTGAGAATATAGATGACTTGGAGGACGGAACTCCGATCGTTGCTAGATATAATAATAGGGAATTTCAGTTTGGTATTTACGGGGAAGGTTATGTTATCTATCAAGATTGCTGGCAGACGAAAGCCGGAGTTCTTGTGTTCAGTTTGGAACAAAGTTCCATTGAAGGGTTTTTCGAGGATTCAACAGTCTATGAATATACGCCCGATTTTGAATTTGATAAAAAGAAAGCGTATTATAATGCAAGACGCAATTTCTCGGAGCCGGGAAATAGTGTATGGGGATGATTTCACGCTCATGTGTATGCTCGACAGCATCGAACTCATCACTTTCGTCACTTGGTTCTTGCATATGCTTGTTCCTTTGCGGTCTCATGCCTGAAATGATCCGAAAATAACCCCCGAGGAGATGGTCAAAGAGCGTTTCTCCGTACCCGTATCAACGATGCGTGAAGCAGTCGTCTCAGACACCGCTCAACTGGCCGTTTTGAGAAGATATACTGCATGTGCCGAGGATATATACTGCGTTAGGCAATTAATATATACTTCACAGGGCAATTAATATATACTTCGTTTCCATATCTACGGTTGCAATGTGCAGATCCTGCCCAATGCAACCCATGCGATCCAAATCATCCACCAGGGTGATGGTACGATCTTGCGGACGGAAAGCTGTATTACGCCCGCCGCTTCGGGACGCCACGAGTCACAGGCACCGCCGTTGGGAAAAGTTAGGGCATTGAATATAAAACAAACAAAATACAAATGATGGATTTTCATAAGGGCAGATGGCGATTGGCCTTAGGCCGTCTGGTGAATTTGCGGTATATCAACCGTTGGATCATTTTTAGTGCGGACCTTTTCGTCTCGCTCTCCGTGTCGTTGCTGGGCGTACTAGGAATGTTCTCCATTCTGCATATACGTATAGGAGAGTCTGATGTGCTGAAAGTAGGCCTCTCCTCATTTGTGGCCAGTATCGTTTCGTTCTTGCTGTTCAAAGCATATCATGGGGTTATTCGCCATTCCACGCTGCGTGGCTTGTGGCGGATCGGTGGTGCTGCGATCGGCAAGTCGCTCTTGATGTTCCTGCTGCTTTGGCTGTTGAAAGCCCGTTTCAGCCTTCTATCTATTGGTTGGGTGGAATCATGGACAGTACGTTGACGATCGTGATGTTGGTCACGTTGCGTGTCTTCGTGATCAATGTCTATAACAGCGTCCTTCTGCAACTCGGCAAGAAACGCAAGCGGTACTGGTCTTTGGCACGGAGGAGGAGAGCGTGATGATCGCCACATCGGCGAACCGTCAGGTATTCATGCAGAATTATAGCATCATGGGCTTCCTTTCCTTTGGCAATTCCAAGAAAAGCATCCGGATCGCGGAGTTACCGGTCTACCAGATCGAGAACGTGGAGGATCTGTATCGCTTGATCCCTCGCAACAGCTTGGATGGCGTTCTCTTCCCCAATATAAAGGTTGCCCATCAGGAGCGTGACCGTTTGATCCGTTATTGCGAGCAGGCCTCCTTGAAGACGTTGGTAGTCCCGGAGATGGAGGAGCTACGTGGAGGTGAGGCGAAACGTTCCGTCCGAGAGATCCGTATCGAGGATTTGCTAGGTCGTGAGGAGATCCATATCAATCTGGATGAGATCGGCAATCTGTTGGAAGGGAAGACCGTGCTTGTCACGGGAGCCGCCGGCAGTATCGGTAGCGAGATCTGTCGCCAGCTGGCTCATTTTCCGATTAAGAAGTTGGTTTGCTTCGACTCCGCTGAGACTCCGATGCATAATCTTCGTTTGGAATTGGAAGAGAAATACAAGGAACTGAACTTTGTTCCGGTGATCGGCGATGTTCGCAGCCCGGACCGTGTGGATTATGTGTTCCGCAACTGGCACCCCCAAGTGGTGTTCCATGCGGCGGCCTACAAGCATGTCCCCTTGATGGAAGAGAACCCCTGCGAGGCGATCCGAACAAACGTGTTCGGTACTCGTGTGATGGCGGATGCCGCTGTAAGCTATGGCGTGGAGAAATTTGTGATGATCAGTACGGATAAGGCGGTGAACCCCACGAACATCATGGGATGTAGCAAACGCTTGGCCGAGATCTACGTACAGAGTCTGAGCCTTGCGATTGAGCGAGGAGAGGTGAAAGGCGAGACGCGTTTCATTACGACCCGCTTTGGCAATGTCTTAGGTAGTAATGGTTCGGTTATCCCCCGTTTCCGGGAACAAATCGCTCAAGGAGGCCCAGTGACGGTCACCCATCCCGATATTATCCGTTACTTCATGACCATCCGGAGGCTTGTCGTCTGGTATTAGAGGCCGGTACGATGGGTAAGGGCGGTGAGATCTTTATCTTCGACATGGGAGAACCGGTGAAGATAGCGGATTTGGCGAAGCGCATGATTGAACTGTCCGGATTGCAGGTAGACAAGGATATCGAGATCAAGTATACTGGTCTTCGCCCCGGCGAGAAATTGTATGAAGAGCTACTGAATAATAAGGAGAACACGAAAGAGACCCCTCACGAGAAGATTCGAGTAGCGGCGGTTCGTGAGTATATCTATAAGGATGTAGTAGAACATATTAATGTATTAACCGAATTGTCTCTCCGTGTCCAAATCCTTTTGATGGTGAAGGAGATGAAAGCCTTCGTCCCTGAGTTCAAGAGCCAGAACTCCCAGTTTGAGGAGTTGGATTGAATTGATTCGCCATCTCATCCTGTCGATTAATTATCCATATAGGATAACGTTTGCCAAACTCGAGTATCTCGGTTTTGGTAATGCACTTACTGAGCCTGCCCAATATGACAAGCATAAGTATGTCTTCAAGTTTATGCTTGAAATTGCCTTTCCCGGTTCTACGGTATTCAGGTACTGAAGTTACGAACTCTCTTAGATGTTTCATGATGCTGCCACTCGGACAGTCGAAATGCTTTTTTAGTATTATTACACCTAAAAACTTCTATATCAATTGAATGAATCGTATTTTTTTCGATAGCAAAAATACAGGCGGAAGACAAAACCGACATCACGTCGCTCTTGAAATCCGCCTATAAAAAATCTTTTATATGATTAAAAAGAAACACCGAAGACGGTGCTTCGGCATCCCCGTTTCAGCGGCCTGTATCAGTTGGATATCCCGAACAAGGAGGTTCGGATCGGCTTGATGCGCAGCTTGTTGCCTAACTATGTGCAACGCCCCGCCGAGTTGAATACGTTGGTGGCGGAGAAGATTTATAATGGCGATATGGACGGCGCTTTAGTTTTGATGCGCACGGTTCTCTCCACGATCCCCTATTGCGAGAATACGCATTACGAGGGACATTACCAACAATTGCTTTATGTGATTTTTACGTTGATAGGCAATTATGTGGACGTAGAGGTCCGTACCCCCAAAGGCCGTGTGGATATGGTGATGCGCACCCCGACCACCCTCTATGTCGTGGAATTAAAGTTGAATAAAACCGCGGATACAGCCCTTGAGCAAATCCATTTGCGCAATTACCCGGAGCGCTTCGCCCTTTGCGGATTACCCATCGTAAAGGTTGGGATCAATTTCGATACGGAGAAGCGAACGTTGGGGGATTGGGTGATTGAATAAAGAAGGTAAACGCAATATTTTTTACTGAACTCGGTTAAGACACTTTTGAAGTGTCTTAATGAGGAGTATGTCCTAAATTGAATACTTACTACCTGTTACTTTTGGTATAAAACAAACAACTTAACTGTGAATCATCTTTTTGAAAATCAGAAAGATGAAAAGTATTTTAGGGCTAACAAAAAAATAATCAATATGAATAAAGAAATCAAGATCGCCGTGGCCGGAACCGGTTACGTGGGATTGAGTATCGCTACCTTGCTGGCACAACATCATCCGGTGACAGCGGTGGACGTGATACCGGAGAAGGTGGATCTTATCAACCGTAAGAAATCACCGATTCAAGATGAGTATATCAAGCGATATCTCGCTGAGAAAGATTTGAACCTGCGAGCTACGCTTGATGGCGAGGCGGCTTATCGTGATGCCGATTTCATTGTCATTGCGGCTCCCACCAATTATGATCCGCTGCGGAATTACTTCGATACACATCATATAGAGGATGTGATCGATTTGGTATTGAACGTCAATCCGGATGCCGTGATGGTCATTAAATCAACCATTCCTGTTGGGTATTGCCGTTCGCTTTATGTGAAGTATGCTCTCAAGTTTATGACAGATCCATCTCTTAAGGGACATTATTTCAATCTTCTATTCTCTCCAGAGTTTCTTCGTGAAAGCAAGGCCTTACTTGATAATTTGGAACCTTCGAGAATTATCGTGGGCTATCCTAAAGTACTCCCCTCTGATCAAGATAGAAACTGGGATGAGGAGAATGCGGCAATTGCAGCTATTGGCAATCCAAATGCGGAAGATTACGCCAAGATCTTTGCGAATCTTCTTCAAGAGGGTGCAATCAAGGAGAACGTTCCGACTCTATTCATGGGTATGAAGGAAGCAGAGGCTGTCAAACTCTTTGCCAACACCTATCTCGCTCTTCGAGTTTCTTATTTCAATGAGCTTGATACCTATGCGGAAGTAAAGGGGCTCGATTCACAGGCAATTATTAATGGCATTGGTCTCGATCCACGTATTGGTACTCACTACAATAACCCGTCATTTGGTTATGGTGGTTATTGTCTCCCAAAGGATACCAAGCAACTTCTTGCCAATTATGAAAACGTGCCACAGGCTATGATGTCTGCGATTGTGGAGTCTAATCGTACCCGAAAGGATTATATTGCCGATGCCGTACTTCGCAAGGCTGGCTATTACAATGAAAATGCTGTATGGGATGCCGCTAAAGAGCATGAATGTGTTATCGGTGTGTACCGCTTGACTATGAAGTCTAACTCTGACAACTTCCGCCAGTCTGCAATCCAGGGTATCATGAAGCGTATCAAGGCCAAAGGCGCAGAGGTCATAATCTATGAGCCAACTCTTGAAATGGTACTTCATTCTTCGGCTCTCTGGTAATCAACAATCTTGAGGAGTTCAAACAGAAGTCAAAGGCCATCATCGCCAACCGCTATGACTCATGCCTCGATGATGTGATTGAGAAGGTTTATACTCGTGACATATTTAAGCGTGATTAACTCATGGTACAGTATAATGTAAATCTTGAGGGCAAGACCGTTCTCGTTACTGGAGCAGCAGGCTTTATCGGATCTAATCTCGTTAAGCGTTTGTTTAAGGATATAAAGAATATCAAGGTAATCGGTATTGACAGCATCACAGACTACTACGATGTCAACATCAAGTACGAGCGTCTCAAAGAAATAGAGGCTCTTAACCGAGATTGGGAGTTTGTTCATGCAAGCATCTCAGATAAGGTTGCTGTCGAGAAGATATTTACTGACAACAAGATAGCTGTTGTCGTAAATCTCGCAGCTCAGGCAGGAGTTCGTTACTCTATCACCAATCCTGATGCCTACATAGAGAGCAATCTTATCGGTTTCTACAACCTTCTTGAAGCTTGCCGTCATCATGAAGTTGAACATTTGGTATATGCATCATCATCATCAGTCTATGGTTCTAATAAGAAGGTTCCATATTCAACAGATGACAAGGTGGATAATCCAGTCAGCCTGTATGCTGCCACCAAGAAGAGTAACGAACTTATGGCACACGCTTATTCGAAGCTTTACAATATCCCATCAACAGGTCTTCGTTTCTTCACTGTATATGGACCTGCAGGCCGTCCTGATATGGCCTACTTCGGATTCACCAACAAGCTTCGTGATGGCAAGACCATCCAGATCTTTAACTATGGAAACTGCAAGCGTGACTTTACCTATGTCGATGATATCGTCGAGGGTGTAGTTCGCATCATGCAGCACGCTCCCGAGAAGCAGAATGGAGAAGATGGACTTCCAATCCCAGCGTACAAAGTATATAATATCGGTAACAATTCACCTGAAAACCTTCTTGACTTCGTCTCTATCCTACAGGAGGAGCTCATCCGTGCCAAGGTGCTACCGCAGAACTACGATTTTGAGGCTCACAAGGAACTTGTCCCAATGCGGCCTGGTGACGTATCTGTAACATATGCAGATACTACACCTCTTGAACAAGATTTTGGATTTAAGCCATCAACTTCTTTGCGTGATGGTCTTAGAGCATTTGCAGAATGGTATTCAACATATTATATATGCGTTGATAAATGACCATTTGTGCATTCCTTAAAGAGTAATTGATATATTATTTTATTTGAATCTGCATTATAGTATGTGGATCTGTGGGTTCAATGATTATTCCGCACAATAAAAATAATTCAGAGTGAAACACGCTTTTTTATTTTCAAATTAATCATATGTTAGATAAATCAAGCAAAATATATGTTGCAGGCCATAGGGGCCTCGTAGGTTCCGCAATTTGGAACAACCTCTTGCGGAGAGGCTACACCAATCTCGTAGGTCGCACTCACAAGGATCTTGATCTCACAGATCAGTATGCTGTAAAAAAGTTTTTCGATGAGGAGCAGCCTGATGCTGTAGTACTAGCAGCTGCCTTTGTAGGTGGCATCATGGCCAACAGTCTTTATCGTGCTGACTTTCTGATGATGAATATGAAGATCCAGTGCAACGTTATTTCCGAGGCATATGCTCATGATGTGAAGAAACTCCTCTTCCTTGGCTCTACCTGTATCTATCCTAAGAATGCGCTTCAGCCCATGAAGGAGGACTGCCTCCTCACTAGTGAATTGGAATACACCAACGAGGAATACGCCATTGCCAAGATTGCTGGTCTCAAGATGTGCGAGTCGTACAATCTCCAGTACGGTACCAACTATATTGCCGTAATGCCTACCAACCTCTATGGTCCTAATGACAATTTTCATCTGGAGAATTCGCACGTTATGCCAGCCATGATGCGTAAGGTTTATCTCGCAAAGCTCATCAACGATGGTAATTGGGAAGCTATTCGCAAAGACCTCAATATTCGTCCTGTAGGAGCAAATATAAAGGAAAATCGTTATGTCATTGATGGCAACAGTTCAGAAGCTGAGATTCTCAAAGTCCTTTCCTTCTATGGTATAGAGCACAACAAGGTGAACCTCTGGGGCACAGGTAAGCCTCTTCGTGAGTTCCTCTGGAGTGAGGATATGGCAGACGCATCAGTCACGTTCTTCTCAACGTTAACTTCTCCGACATCATTGGTATCGAGAAATACTCATCAGTCCATTACGGCAACAAAGCGGATGGTGTAGTTGATCGCAACCACTCAACTGGTCGTGGTGGCGCAATCCCAAGCCTTGGCGAGATCCGCAACTGTCACATCAATGTGGGTACAGGGAAGGAAATCACCATTTGCGAGCTTTCAGAACTTGTAGTCAAGGCAGTAGGTTTCACCGGAACAGTTGAGTTTGATACTGCTAAACCTGATGGTACTATGCGTAAGCTCATAGATGTCAGCAAGCTTCATTTTCTTGGATGGACACATAAGGTTGATATTGAAGATGGTGTTCAGAAGCTTTTCGAATGGTACGAGGAGAGCATAAGTTGAAAACAATTCAATAACGCAAAAAATACAATTATGTCAAAGAATATTGCACTTATCACAGGTGTTACTGGACAGGACGGTAGCTAACCCTCATCGATGTACAGCTGTACGTCTGAGCATCGATCGATGTACACTACGTACTCTGAGCATCA
>ENA-OQIC01000688-OQIC01000688.1-human-gut-metagenome-genome-assembly--contig:-NODE-688-length-14103-cov-1.828563_pt1 | contig 14103 bp, 15 predicted proteins | sample MGYA00242572_ERZ504736 | MGnify/ENA primary metagenome ERZ504736 (study PRJEB26092, sample SAMD00036201) | human gut metagenome | host: Homo sapiens | study: EMG produced TPA metagenomics assembly of... | reverse complement strand
TTATTTAACAAAGTTATCCCACTAATACCATGTTGTTTGCAAAAACTGGTTTTGCTCATGCCGGATTGATAATAAGAATGAAGAAGATGCAATTTCTCTTCTTCGCTGTAATGCTCATGTTTTTGCGCATAATAATTACACATTTTATTGTTATTGAATGTGTCTACCTATATCAGCATAAGACATGAAATTAACAAAAACTGTAATTGGCTGATTAATAGTAATTATACTATTATCTCTTCTCCGGCATATATTTCCAAAAACGAGCCGGCATATGTTGGCGATGAAGCCGCAGGTTTAAACGCTCCTTGATAGCGATAGACTTAAAATACTCTTTCCACATACTTTGAAAAAGTTTCTCATCCTTATCCATGATATCCTCACTGAGCAATCCGGTCAATAAGTGTGAATCTTTCTCTTCGAAACGGACTTCTATCGTATCGTTAAGATCATAATAATATCCATACTCTCTTTTTAAGTCGTAAATGAGCCATTGCTGATCAGCGAAACGGTCTTGCGCATAAGGTAATACCAAAGGTAATACGTTATATATAGGTGCGATGGCAGCAAAGTAAGTTCCATCCGCCGCTTTTTGGAAACGAAAGAATTGCATCACTCGCAAGCGTTCGTTGTTTACTTTCTTCCAGATCTTGGCCGTTTCCAATATGTCCGGGTCACCAAGATTGAACTCAATCGTGGCTGGAGCATCGATCGCTTTGCGGATATATCTGAATAACAACAGGTCTACTTCCGGTAATTCCGACAACCAAGTTACCGTCAACCCGGAAAGAGAAGACTTGGAGATTTTCTTCTCAAGCCCTTTCCATACCCGCTCTGCTTTCCGGTCGTCCGTATAAATCCGGATCGCCTCGTCATAGAACAATGGAAATGGCTCACCCTCGGTTACTAACAAATCCGGAAAAGTTCGACGGGAATAGGCATCGAATACAGCGGTAAGCAATCCCTCAAAAGTCTTGTCGTAAACAAATATAATCATTATCAATCCTTCTTATAAAACAGGCGTTAATCTATAAAAGGCAGTATAAGCTGCCGATCGTCTACTTTCTTTCCGCTCTTTCTCGTCAATAGTTGCCGGACGGTTTCAGGGCTGACCTCATTCACGGTCTGCGTCGGGAGCTCCCGGCAAGTAATAAAATAGCTAGCCTTTTTCATGACCACTCCTATTTTCTTCAACTGCTCTGAACCGAGATTAGCGTAACGCCGGAAACGATTATGATCTTTGCCGATTTCACGCCAATTCCCGGAACCCGAAGAAGCATCTCGTAATCCGCTTTATTGATATCTACCGGAAAGACCTCCGGATGCCGCAGGGCCCAAGCCAACTTCGGGTCCACGTCTAGATCCAGATCCGGATATGCGTCATTGACAATCTCATCTACCTTGAATTGATAAAAACGCAATAACCAATCCGCTTGATATAAACGATTCTCACGGACCAGCGGAGGCGTGGTAAGTGCCGGAAGACGGTTATCATACGCATTTACCGGAATGAATCCCGAATAGTAAACACGCTTCATCGTAGGTCTCTGATATAAGGCCGATGATAGACGAAGTATATCCTTGTCGGTATCCGCCGTAGCGCCAACGATCATCTGCGTGCTTTGCCCGGCGGGAGCGAATCGTGGGGCATACCGGAAACGCTTGCGTTCCTCGGCGCTTTGTAATACACCTTGTTGGATATAACGCATAGGGGCAAATACGCTTTTAAAATCCTTTTCCGGAGCTAGAGTCCGCAAGCTCGCCTCATTCGGGATCTCTATATTCACGCTTAAACGATCGGCGTAAAGCCAGCCTCATTTACCAATTCTTGGCTGGCTCCGGGGATACTCTTCATATGTATGTATCCATTGAAGTGATGTACGAGGCGCAAATCCTTGATGGCTCTCACCAACCGTTCCATCGTGTAATCCGGGTTTCGGACCACGCCGGAGCTTAAAAACAATCCTTCAATGTAATTACGCCGGTAAAACTCGATCGTAAGATTCACCAACTCGGTAACGGAAAGCGTAGCTCTCGGTAAATCATTACTTCGCCGGTTGATGCAGTAGGCGCAATCATACATACAATAATTCGTCAGCATGATCTTTAAAAGCGAGATACACCGTCCGTCCTCAGCGAAACTATGGCAAATACCCCATCCCGCGGCACTTCCTATAGCCCCGCTCTTATGCGAACGGGAGGTTCCGCTGGAAGCGCAGGATACGTCATATTTTGCCGACTCGGCCAAGATTTTCAATTTCTCGAGCACTTTCTCGTCCATAATTTCACCGATATGTTTCGTACAAAGATAATGATCTCACAGAAATCAATAGTACGTTTTAAAGAGATTTAAATGTGATAAAAACCTTATATTTGTATCGTGAAAATTTTGGAAGTGCCTTACTTCGTTGAAATCGCCAGTTTTAACAGCACACAAGGCACAAGCCCTCGCTATATCTGCGGGTTGCTTGTCTACGTGTGCATAGGTCTCTGGCGATACCTTACGAAGTGTGGGCGACAACCCGCTTTTTTCTAAGCATAAAAGGGCATGAAGTATCTAAACAAAATATTAAGAACTTGTTATCTTCTGTTTCTTCAGACGGCAGAGGGGCATTTGAGCGCTTTTATAATTTGTATTACGATCAGGTATTCCGTTTTGCGTATTATTGCCTTGGAGAGAAAGAGGCTTGCAAGGAGGTCGTGTCCGACGTGTTCTTTTCTATTTGGAAATCAAAAGCACGCTTAAAAGAGATAGACAATATAGATACTTACTTGTATATAACGGTACGCAACGAAGCGCTTCGTCATATTTCAAGAAGCAATAGTGTCAATAAAATCCAGATGGATCAGTTATATTCATTTGAACCAGAGGAAGAAGCTACTCCTGAGGGTATGTTGGAATCGCAAGAAATGCGGGAACTTTTTAATCTGGCAATTGATGAGCTTCCCGAAAAATGTCGCCTAATATTCTTGATGATCCGTGAGGAAGGATTAAGTACCAAGGAGGTCGCTAAAATCCTATCCATCCAAGAGAGTACGGTCCGAGTGCAAATGAAGATTGCGGTGGAGAAGTTAATAAAACGGTTGAAATCGGATTTTCCTGATATTTCGTTTGTTTTCATATTAATATCCATTTTCCAATAAATCAAATTAGCCAATGAAGTATATATTCCAAGGCACTTGAAGTATATATCCTATAGCACTTAAAGTATATATTCTACACAGAAGGGAGTAATACTAGGTGAAAATGACTTTCTACACGACAATTATTTGGATGTTTTATGCATCTAGGACATATTTCAAACATTTTAAAAAAAACGTCTTTCTCTTTAAACGAATTTCATCGATCCTTACTCCTCATTATAAGAAAGACGAAATATGGAGACAAGAAAAGAGATCATAAAGCAAATGGGTGACGCAATGAGGGAAGATATCTTCCTAGAGGTCAACAACCGTATCGAACGCAGCTTGCGCAGAAGGTTTGGTTGAGAATATCTGCGGTCGCCGCCTCCGTCACGCTTTTGTTCAGCATCTCCAATTATATCTCTTTCCACGAAGCTACAAGAAACTGAACAGCCAAATGGTAGAGATGGTGAATCCGATGGGAATGCGATCCTCCGTAGTCCTGTCTGACGGCACGAAAGTGATCCTCAACGCCGGTACGACATTGAGTTATCCGACAGCTTTCGTCTCCGGGCAGAGGGAGGTAAAGGTGAACGGTGAGGCATTCTTCGAGGTATCGCACGACAAGGAGCATCCCTTTATCGTTAGCGCTGAAAATGTTAAGGTGAAAGTATTAGGAACGAAGTTTAATGTGAAGGCCTATGATGACGATGATAATATAGAGGTGACTTTAGCGGAAGGGAAAGTCGGTGTCGGACTTGACACTAAAAATCTCATCCAGATAATGCCGGGACAGCAAATAAAATATATGAAAGCCTCACATCGCTTTATCAAGAGAGAAGTGAGATTACAAAGTTATACTTCGTGGATTTGTGGTAAATTCTATTTCACCAACTATCCACTAGAGAAAATCGCTAAGCAACTGGAAAGGAGTTTCAACGTAAGGATACAGATCCTCGGGAATGATTTGAGGAACGCAGCTTTTACCGGTGATTTCGTACGGGGAGAGAACATAGACCAAATCCTCCGGGTCATGACCGCTAATCGACTTATAAAGTATGAGATAGAAGGGGATCAAATCACGATCTCGAAAAAGTAAATCAAATGAGTTATAAACGTTAAATCGATATGCCTATGAAATAGAAAAAAGAGGGAATAGAGAAAAACAAAACGGAAAATGCTACCAACATCTTCCGTTTCTAAAGACTCAAGTCTTAATTATCGCAACACAATTAAAAACTTTAAATCATTGCAAAAGTATGAAATTTATTTCACACACAAGGCATTATATGCCTAATGTTAACCTAAAAAAAACATATAACATCATGAGACTATCTGTTGTACTATGTATGCTCAGCTTATTTTGCGCATCCGCGAAAACGGGTTACTCTCAAGTAGCGGAAATATCATTGAATCTGCACAATGTTACTATCTCGGAGGCGCTTGAAGAGATCAAGCACCAAAGTGAATACTCTTTTTGGTATAAGAATGATGAGATTAATCTTAATGAGAAGATCTCTGTGAAGGCTAATAAGCAAAGTATCAACCAAGTATTGCATGGCATTCTTGGTAAACAAGGTTTGTCTTATACAATCGATGATAAACATATCATAATCTACAAGAAAAATGAACAGCCTCGGATGGTCCAACAAGATGGTAAAATTACAGGTATCATTACCGATCAAGCGAATGTACCATCATTGGTGCAAATGTTATCGTAAAAGGTTCCTCTATAGGTAGCATATCCGATATGAATGGGCATTTCAGTTTAGATGCGTCGGAAAAGGATATACTTCTGATATCTTATATCGGTTACATGACTAAAGAAGTAAAAATAGGCAAGCAACGTTCCCTTAAAATCCAACTGACTGAGGATACCCAAAATATTGATGAGGTTGTTGTCATTGGCTATGGTTCTGTGAAGAAGAGTGATTTAACGGGTGCTGTATCTTCTGTTAAAACAGCTGAATTACAGCAAACGCCCATGACTTCTATCGATCAAGGTTTAGTCGGTCGAGCCTCTGGTGTGCAAGTAATCCAAACCTCTGGTATGCCGGGAGCCGTAGCCTCTATTCGGGTACGTGGCAGTAGTTCTTTGCAAGGTGGAAACGAGCCTCTATATGTTATCGATGGTTTCCCTGTTTATAGTGGTAGTGGTTTCGGTAATACGGGTGGTAAGACACAGATGAGTGGTTTGTCTACAGTGAATCCATCAGATATTGAGTCTATAGAGATCTTGAAAGATGCCGCCGCCACGGCGATCTATGGAGCACGTGCGGCGAATGGTGTCGTATTGATCACAACAAAAAGCGGTAAAAAGGGACGGGATATTATCTCTTTTGAGGCAAGTTTTGGAATATCAAACGTATCCAAAAAGATAGATGTCATGAATGCGCAAGATTATGCGAAATTAGTGAATGAGGCTTATGCAAATGATGGATTGAAACCCTATTATGATGCTACGGCTTTATCTGAGATCGCAAAGATCGGTAATGGGACGGATTGGCAAGACGAGATCTTTCGTGGAGGAAGTACGCAAACATATCAATTAAGTTTTTCGGGTGGTGACGAGAAGACACAATATGCGATATCAGGCAATTACTCAGATCAGAAGGGAATTGTTATCAACTCTGATTTCAAGCGTTACTCCATACGCTTGAATTTGGATCGTAAAATATTCAAGAATTTTAGTGTGGGAACACACATGACCGCCAGCCATACGATTAGTAATTCCGTAGCAACTGATACTGGAGGAGAAGACGGAACTATTTCTGGTGCATTAAGAATGAATCCTATACAGCCTGTATATGAAGATGAGTTGACAGGTGCATACACTCAAATTAATGTTCATGGAATATTAGTTCCAAATCCGGTAGCGACAGCAAAAGAACGGAAATTTAATAATGCGACTTCACGTTTGCTTGGAGATATTTATGCACAATGGGAGATCATTCCGGATTTAAAACTGAAAGTATCATTGGGAGCGGATGTGATGTATCATAAGACAAACAGATATACCCCGTCCAATATTTATCAGTCTGGAGGAGTTGCCTCGGCTTATGTAGGTGTAAATAAAAGTATAAATTGGCTGAACGAAAATACACTGACTTGGAATAAAACATTTGCAGAGGAGCACGACTTAAGCTTGTTGGGTGGTTTTACGATGCAAAAAAATAATGCGGAATATGTAATGGGATCCTCCTCAAATTTCGTGAATGATGTAATGCTTTATAATAATCTGGGAGCTGGTTCTGTTTATAACAAACCGGAATCCAACGCTACTCAATGGAGTTTGATGTCGTATTTAGCTCGTATTAATTATACGCTGAAACATAAGTATCTATTTTCCGTGAATGCCCGTGTTGACGGCTCTTCTCGTTTTGGGACAAACAACAAATATGGTTTCTTCCCTTCCGCTTCTGCTGGGTGGCGAATATCGGAAGAGGCTTTTATGGAGCCTGTAAAAGAAGTCATTTCGAATTTAAAGTTAAGAGCCAGTTATGGTTTTACAGGTAATACGGAGATCGGTGTATATGAATCATTGGCAACTTTAGGTACTAGTAATTGGATCTTAGGGAATCAACTCGTATCAGGATTTTTCCCAAACAAAATTCCTAATCCTGACTTAAAGTGGGAGCGCACCGGACAATTTGATATTGGTTTAGATTTAGGCTTGTTCAATAATAGATTACGCATCACAACAGACTATTATAAGAAGAAAACAACAGACCTGCTGTATAGTGTTGCAGTTCCTGCTACATCTGGATATCAAACCATGTTGAAGAATATAGGTAGCATAGAAAATCAAGGATATGAATTATCAATAGAAAGTGATAATTTGACAGGGGCATTCAGTTGGACAACCGCTTTTAACATCGCCTTCAATCGGAATAAAGTTCTTGAATTAGGCGGAGAAGAGTATAAGGAAATGGCAGAAGGCGATGGGCATTTAAAAACAGGCTCTGTACGTCGCTTGATTGTAGGTGAGCCCATTGGTGTTTTCTATGGATATCGTTTTGATGGTATTTTTCAAAATGAGGAAGAATGTAAGCAACAAACTTCATCTGCTTCACCTATTGGTGTTGGTTTGCGTAGATATAAGGATTTAAATGGTGATGGAAAGGTAGATGCCGCTAATGACAGGGAAATATTGGGAGACGCTAATCCTAAATTTTTCGGAGGATTAACAAATACGTTTGCTTATAAGGGCTTCGAACTTAATGTGTTCTTACAATATTCCTATGGAAATAAGATTCTTAATTATAATGCCATGGAATTGGAGAATCCAACAGGTGGGCAAAATGCTTATGCGGACATGGTAAATCGTTGGACACCGGAAAATCCGAGTAACATATACCCAAAGGCAACAACAAATAGAGCCTTATTGGTAAGTGATCGATTTATAGAAGATGGCTCTTATCTGAAATTGAAAACGTTATCACTATCTTATAGCTTTCCTAAAATAAACTTAAAGCATATCCAAGGTTTGCGTCTGTATGTGACTGGACAAAATTTATTAACATGGACAAAATATCGGGGATATGACCCTGAAGTTAGTTATAGAGGTGCCTCTACGCTTGAAGCGGGCGAAGATTTCGGTGGCTATCCACAATCTCGTACATTTATGTTTGGTATAAAACTTGATATTAAGTAATAATTAAATTGTATTATCATGAATAAATATATAATATTTGGCTGTATATCAATATTCTCATTGTTCAATGTACAGTGTTCTTTCTTAGACGAGAAACCAATAGACAGGCTGGTCGTGGATAACTTTTACACGAGTCAGAAAGATGCCCAAGCGGCAGTTGATGCAACTTATCAACAACTTAATAGTATTTATAGTAGGTGCATGTATATGTTATGCGATCTTACATGTGATGGGATGAAAACGGTCTTGGTATGCCTAATGCCTTTCTACAGAACTTGGAATTTTTGCGTCACACCCCGGAAAACACATTTATTAGAGATATGTGGCAAAATAATTATTCGGGCATTATGAAGCTAATGCCGCTATTAATAACATTCCATCTGTTACTATGAATCCTGATTTACAAAAAAGATTTATAGCAGAAGCAAAATTCTTACGTGCTCTTTATTATTTCAATTTAGTCCGCTTTTTTGGAGATGTTCCTTTGGTGACTCAGTTAGAGACAATAGATGATGCTATGGGGCCGAGAGTTGCGAAAGAGCAGATCTATGAACAGATTCTATCTGATTTGACAGATGCGGAAAGTGCCCTTCCTTATCCCTCAGAATATGGGACTACAGATATAGGCGTGCGACAAAAGGTGCTGCCAAGATTTTAGCAGGAAAGGTGTATTTGAACGAAAGGTGAATTATTCCAAAGCAAAGGAAAAACTGGCAGAGGTTGTTGAACAAGAAGGTGCTTATGGGTATGGTTTACATGTGGAGGTATGGAGATATTGGAACTTGGATACTGAAGCTGGTAAAGAGGCTGTCTTTTATATTGAATATAAGGCGGACCCATTACCTCATAATGATGAAATGAGTTTAACGGGACCCAAATATTCTTTGCCTGAACCGATCGGAGTTAGTGGATCTAATGAGGCGGATATTCCCACTATGGAATTAAATAATACCTTTAAGGAAAATGATAAACGTAAAGCCGTGAATTTAAGAACGCATTATACGAACCCTGTAAATGGAAAGGAATTGATATCAAGTATTCCTTTGTTTGGCAAGTATTGGCAAGATGGATTAACGGCTATTAAGTTCTGTGAGATCAATATGCATATCATCCGTTATTCGGATGCCTTGCTTATGTATGCGGAAGCGTTAAATGAAATCGGAGAATCAGAGAAAGCTCATCAAGTTTTAAATCGTGTTCGAGAGCGTGCGTTTGGTGATTCTTCTGAAAATTATGAGGGTTTGTCTAAAGATGCTTTCCGGGCAGCAGTCTTACAAGAGCGTTATTTGGAATTTCCGATAGAAGGACATCGCTGGTTTGACCTCGTACGTACAGGTACATTCATAAAACGGATGAAAGAGCACAGCACATACGAAGCGAAAGTCGCTGAGAAGAATAAGACGGACATTGCTAGTAATATAAAGGATTACATGATTCTCATGCCTATTCCTCAACGGGAATTGGATTTGAATCCTGAGCTAACGCAAAATCCGGGTTGGTCATAAAATGTTAATTGGAGCTGTAAAACTTACAGCTCCTCAACTTTTATCAATATGAATACAAATATCAATAATACCTTGTTTTCATTGACTATCGTAAGTCAATGTTTGGCCTGCCAGCCTAAAAATCAGGAAGCAGACAATACTTCACAAAAACGAAACCATTAAATGTTGTCTTTATTCTCTCGGATGACCACCGGTATGATTATATGGGGTTCATGAATACGATCCCTTGGTTGGAAACTCCTAATATGGATCGGATGGCCAAGGAAGGAGCGCATATCAAAAATGCGTTTGTTACGACCTCTCTTTCTTCTCCCAGCCGTGCTTCCATCTTGACCGGCATGTATTCACATAGCCATAAGGTGGTTGATAATGCCGCTCCTCTTCCTGATGGATTGATCTTTTTTCCACAATATTTGCAGGAGTGTGGATATAAAACTGCTTTCTTTGGAAAATGGCACATGGGAAATGACTCAGGGGCTCCTCAACCAGGCTTTGATCATTGGGAAGGTTTCGAAGGGCAGGGGAATATTATAACCCTCGTATAAATACAAATGGGGAATGGATACAATATAAAGACAGTACCTATGTTACGGATCTCTTGACCGACCATGCGATCCAATTCATGAAAGAACAAAAACAAGCGGATAAACCGTTCTTTGTCTATTTGTCTCATAAGGGTGTGCACGACAATTTTTCAGCCGCAAAGCGCCATAAGGATTGTTATAAAAATAAGGAATTGGTATTACCTCCGAACTTCAATACGCCTCATTATGCATTAAAGAGTTGCCGACTATTGATAAGAAAACAGGAAAGGCTGCGTTTGGAAAAGAGTATTATGGAGAAAAAATGGCTCCGGATTGGGTGAAAAGTCAAAGAGAAAGTTGGCATGGGGTGGACTATTCCTACCATGGCCGTCCTTGGGATGTTCAAGTTCGTAAATATTGTGAGACCTTGCGTTCTGTAGATGAAAGTATCGGTTCTGTCTTGGATTATCTGAAAGAAGCAGGGTTAGATGATAACACGTTGGTTATTTACATGGGTGATAATGGCTTTGCGTGGGGAGAACATGGATTGATCGACAAAAGACAGTTCTACGAGGAATCTGTGCGAGTTCCTATGTTGGTTCGTTGCCCTAGTATGTTTGAGGGAGGTAAGGTAATAGAGAATATGGTACAAAATGTAGATGTCGCTCCTACAATTATGGCTTGTGCGGGTTTAGAAAAGGCTGAGCAGATGGTGGGATATTCTTTCTTGCCTTTGCTCAAGGGAGAAAAGGTGGATTGGAGAGATCATATCTTCTACGAGTATTATTGGGAATATGAATTTCCGCAGACACCAACGATGCATGGTATCCGCACCGATCGTTATAAGTATATCCGTTATCATGGGGTTTGGGATACGAATGAGTTCTATGATTTGCAAAATGATCCGTATGAAACTACGAACCTGATTGCGGAACCTGAATATAAAGAGACAATCAAACAATTGAATGCTCAGATTTATGACTGGCTGGAGTCTACGGATGGAATGAATATCCCTTTGAAACGAACCGTGAGACCTCACACGGATCATCGGAATCAAGGGCATTACTGATTCGCAAGAAGTATGATTTATGAAGGATTATAATATATCCTTTTTTATTAATAGCTTTATAAAAGTTTGGTATAATAAATTAATACAAATACGATGAAATGCAAATACATTTTATTATCAAGCATTTTCCTATATGACTTTAGTGCTGTTCAAACAGCCATGGCACAGAATGATAGGACACCGAATATCATTTATATCATGTCTGACGATCATGCTTCGCAGGCGGTAAGTGCTTATGGTGGAATTTTATCAACGGTCTTACCGACCCCCAATATTGATCGAATAGCGCATGAGGGCGCAATATTGAGGAATTGTTTTGTGACGAACTCAATCAGTACCCCGAGCCGTGGAGCGATTATCACAGGACAATATAGCCAAAAGAATGGTGTATATACTTTGCAAGATCCATTAGATCCGGATCATCCGAATGTAGCGAAATGCTTGCAGCAAGCAGGATATCAAACCGCTATATTCGGTAAATGGCATTTGCATGCGGAACCTACAGGTTTTGATTATTACAATATCTTGCCTGGACAGGGCCGTTATAATGACCCGATGCTTATAGAAAAAGGTACATGGGGAATGATCCGCATGCGAATCCCCGAACGGGTAAAGTGTATAAAGGGCATTCTACCGACGTGATAGGAAGTGAGGCTATCAAATATATGGAAAATCGAGATAAGAGCAAGCCTTTTCTTTATGATGTGCCATTTCAAGGCTCCTCACAGACCGTGGACACCCGCCGAGCGTTTCAAGGATTTATTGAAAGATGTAACGATCCCGGAGCCGGAGACTTATTGGACACATATGAGGGCAAGGGAGAGTATGCGGAGTTGCTACGGATGAGCATGGAGCATTTGAGGCAGACGGATGTGAAAACGGATATACCTACGGATATGAGCCGTGATGAGTTGCGCCATTGGGCTTATCAATTGTATATTAAAGATTATTTGCGCTGTATCGCTGGTATTGATGAAAACGTAGGGCGTATCTTGAACTATTTGGATGAGCAAGGATTGGCGGAAAACACGGTTGTCATCTATACCGGAGACCAAGGATTTTTTTGGGGGAACATGGTTGGTTTGATAAACGATTGATGTATGAGGAATGCTTGCGTATGCCGTTTGTTATCCGTTATCCGAAAGAAATCAAACCCGGCACGGATAATAAGGATATAACATTGAATATCGATTTCGCTCCTCTATTTTTGGATTATGCCGGAATGGACAAGCCTAGCCAAATGCAGGGAGAAAGTTTCCGCTCGAATTTGAGAAATGAGACCCCAGCTAATTGGAGACAGGCTATGTATTACCGCTATTGGATGAATGCGGATAACGACCATAACGTGACAGCCAACTATGGTATCCGTACGGATCGCTATAAATTGATATTCTATTATGGAGAGTCGTTGGGAATGACCGGGACCAAGAATGAGTCCAGAACTCCCGAATGGGAATTGTATGACTTGAAAGAGGATCCAATGGAAATGAAGAACCTGTATCACGACCCATCGAAAAAGGCGTTGATTAAAGAGTTGAAGACAAAACTGTTGGAATTGAAACAACAATATGACGATGAGGATAGTAAATATCCGACTATGGCTGAGATAGCCGGAAGTATTATTGGTGATAATTTCTGTTTTTTGTACGTTTGTGTAATTTTAAAATTTGAATACATGAAGAATGCGATTAACTATGGGGTCTTCTTGGCTCCGGCTTCTTATTCTCCGCATGCGAACCGGGCAAAAAGAAGTGGCAGAGAAGCCGCTCAATATCATTCATATCATGACGGATGATCATTCGTATCAAACTATTAGCGCTTATGGACATGCGCTAGGTAAATTGGCACCAACACCAAATTTAGATCGTTTGGCTGCGGAAGGAATGTTGTTCCGGCAAGCTTTCGTAGAGAATTCTCTGTCTACTCCTAGCCGTGCATGTTTGATGACCGGTCTTTATAGCCATCAAAACGGACAAAGACAATTAGGAAAAGGTATTGATACGACAAAAGTATTCTTCTCTGAAATCTTACAACAGCACGGTTATCAAACAGGTGTTGTCGGTAAATGGCATATGCAGTGTGAGCCGAAAGGTTTTGATTATTATCATGTGTTATGGGATCAGGGAGATTATTATAATCCGGAGTTTAAAAGCAAAGAATCGAATGGCAAGTATGTAAAAGAAGAGGGATATGCGACGACCCTTACGACCGATCACGCTATCGAGTTTTTGGAAGAGAGGGATAAGGATAAGCCTTTCTGCCTGCTGGTTCATCATAAGGCTCCACATCGTAACTGGATGCCGGATACGAAATATATGGATTTATATGAGGATGTAGAGTTCCCATATCCAGATACTTTCAATGATAATTATGCTACTCGTTGCGATGCCGCACGTACACAAGAGATGAGTATAGACAAAAATATGACTTTGGTTTATGATTTGAAGGTAGATGAGCTTAAAGATAAGGAGGCTTATAAAAAGGAATGGAATATTGGTGGTTGGGAGGCCTCTTTGGATCGTATGACCCCGGAACAACGGGAGGTTGGATCGCTTCTTATAAGCCTCGTAACGAAAAATTCATTAACGAGAACCTGAAAGGTGAGGATTTGGTTAAATGGAAATATCAACGTTATATCAAGGATTACGTACGTTGCATCAAATCGATTGACGATGAGGTAGGGCGTTTGATCGCCTATCTGGAAAAAGAAGGCTTATGGATAATACCGTGATCGTTTATACCTCGGATCAAGGTTTTACATGGGTGAACATGGCTGGTTCGACAAACGTTTCATGTATGAGGAATCTTTCCGTACGCCGTTGATTATCCGTTATCCTGCTAAAATCAAGACGGGAAGTGAATGTACGGCCTTAGTACAGAACATTGACTATGCCCCGACTTATCTGGATATAGCCGGTATCGAGAAACCTGATTATATGGTAGGAACTTCTTTAGTCCCCTTGTTTGGAGGCGAGACACCAAGAGATTGGCGTGAGTATCTATATTATCATTATTATGATTATCCAGCTATCCATATGGTACGTCGCCACGATGGCGTACGTGACAGTCGTTATAAATTGATCCATTTCTATGGAGAGAAGAATGAGCATAATGACGCGATTAATTGCAATGAGCTTTACGATTTGCAAAGTGATCCGAATGAGCTGAATAATTTATACGATAATCCGGAATATGCTGATATCCAACTCGCTGCAAGCACGTTTGGAT
>ENA-OQIC01000687-OQIC01000687.1-human-gut-metagenome-genome-assembly--contig:-NODE-687-length-14108-cov-3.178313_pt1 | contig 14108 bp, 18 predicted proteins | sample MGYA00242572_ERZ504736 | MGnify/ENA primary metagenome ERZ504736 (study PRJEB26092, sample SAMD00036201) | human gut metagenome | host: Homo sapiens | study: EMG produced TPA metagenomics assembly of... | reverse complement strand
CATCGATGATGCTCAGACGTCCGGCGGATACGACAGTTATTACGGCCAGGAAATTGAAAGGGTAATTTTAATAGTGTATCGGACGCGTTGAAAGCGAACAATGTGCCGGTAGTGCAGAAAGGTTTTGCATCCTATCCGGAACTCAACGGTGACACCCGTGTGCTCGTTATGGTGAACGGACGAAGAATGAACTGGGATCATTTGATTGTATCCGGGGACAATAATGCTATCGATATTGACCAGTTCCCGGTTGAAAATATTGAGCGTATCGAAGTGGTTAAAGGTCCTAACTCTGCACTTTACGGTGAACGTGCCGTAGCCGGGGTTATTAACATTATTACTAAAGAAGGCACCATGGGTCAGAAGACTACCGTTAAAGGTGAAGTCGGCAGCTGGGGTTACTGGAAAACCGGTATTACGGCGCAAGGCGGTGATGAAAGTAATGCGTACTTCGTATCCTACAGCAAAACGCGTCAAAAAATTATCACTACAAAGACAGCAACGGTAACTCTCATGAATTCCCGGACAGCTCTATTAACCGCGATAATGTAACGGCTCGTTTTGACCATTACTTCGACGACGACCGCATGACAGTGGACTTCTCCTATAGTCATCGTAAGGACGGCTTCGGTATCTACCTTAGCGATCCGTTAAACGGTGTGGCTTACGGTTCCGGCATGAAGAGTAATACAACCGACATGAGCTATGGCGTGACCTATAACTTCGGTTCCGATTCCGGTACCTTCGTACGTGCTTACCGCAATACTGAAAAAGCGGATGCACCGTTTGCCGGTACCCCGTATGAACATGATTTGGCATTGTTTGGCTTGGAAGGTCAAAAAACTTGGAAGCTTGGTGATCATACTTTAATCAGTGGTGCAAACTTCACAAAAGAAGATATTGATGAAACGAATGATGGCGTTTCCTTTAGTAAAGGTGCTAAAACAAAAGCTGCTTATGTGGAAGATAAATGGGAACTCGGCAATGGCTGGACTGCGAACCTTGGTACTCGTTATGAACATCACAATACCTTCGGCGGTGACTGGGCATCTCATATCGGTTTAAATAAAAAACTCGATGAAAATACCCATGCTTATATCTCTTGGGGCCAGGCCGTTAATAACCCGACTCTCAAGATGTTATACGCTAACTCACCGTACTGGATTGGTAACCCTGATTTGAAACAGGAAAAATCTCATACCGTAACATTAGGGATTGACAGTCAAGTATCCGATCGCTTACTCGTATCGGCCAGCATCTATGAAAGCAAATTGAAAGATGCTCTTGATTGGGTATGGGATACAAGTATTTCCAAAACTGTGTACTACAACGTAAATAAAGAAAAACGCCAAGGCCTTAACTTGAGTGCTACTTATAAATTGGACGATGCTTGGAAACTTCGTGCCTCTTATAACTTCTTGCGTCAGCGTGTTGATACGGGCAGCGGCATGACGAATGATGATAAGAACCGTCATCCAAATTCCTATGGCTTGGAAGTAAGCTATGAAAAGAACCGTTGGTATGTATCCAATAACTTCCGTTATGTAACCGGTCGTTCAACCGCTTATTACACAGATTCCTCTTACTTTAACTGGGATTTGAACGTAAGTTACAAGTTGAGCGATTCTACGAAGATTTATGCTCAGGGCTTGAACTTGACGAATGAATCTTATGAAGTAGAACCTTACAATTTCCCGGTTGGTGCGTATGCTATGCCGGAACGTCATTATGTAGTCGGTGTGGAACATAGCTTCTAAGCTTATCCGTATTTTTGAAAAAGAAAACTAAGGTTGCAATTAGTGTGTAAGTTGTAGCCTGAAGTTTGGCATAAATGGTTACGTCACATTGAGTGTGGAATGTGACGAGCCATTTAAACGCTAATTAGTTGTTTGTATCGATGTGTGATTAGGCATGTGTGTTTAGGAGGAAATGTAATGAAATTGAATCATCGCAATGGTGTAAGTAAAGCTGTTTTGACAGCTTTGGTAATTACCGCTACGAGCGGCAGTGTGTGGGCCGCCGACTACGATGAAAGCAATTTGCAGGATTTAGGGAAAGTTGTGCTCGTGACAGCCAGTCGTTTGTCGGAAGAAAAAGTGGACATTCCGGCAGATACTACGGTTATTACGGCTAAAGAAATAGAAGAAGGCAATTATAATAATGTATCAGATGCGTTAAAAGCCAATAATATTCCGGTGATTCAGAAAGGCTTTGCCGCTTATCCGGAGCTTAACGGCGATACACGCGTACTCGTTATGGTGAACGCCGTAAGATGAACTGGGACCATTTAGTTGTATCCGGCGCGTCCAATGCGATTGATATTGACCAGATTCCGATGGATAACATCGATCGTATCGAAGTGGTAAAAGGTCCTAACTCGGCACTCTATGGCGAACGTGCTGTGGCCGGGGTTATCAACATTATTACGAAAACGCCGACAATGGGTCAGAAAACAACTGTGCGCGGTGAACTCGGCAGCTGGGTCATCGTAAAGGCACTGTGATTACGCAAGGCGGCGACGAAACGAACGGTTACTTCGTGTCCTACACGAAAGAACGTCGTGACAATGTACATTACAAGGATTATCAAGGCAACAGTCACGAATTCCCGGATACCTACATTAACCGCGATAAATGGACGGCCCGTTATGACCGTTACATCGGTGACGATCAGTTGAGCGTAGATTTTAGCCGTGTTGAAAAGAAAGACGGCTATGGTATTCGTCTTAAAAATCCGCTTACCGGTACGGTAACCGGTGCCGGTAATGTGAAAGATACAACGGACATGAGTTACGGCGTGACCTATAATTTCGGCACTGATTCCGGTACTTTTGTGAGAGCGTATCGTAATACCGAAACCAGTGATTCCGGCTTCGGCTCCGGTAGTTCGTCCAGCTCTTACAGCCATGACCTTTCTATGGACGGTATTGAAGGACAGAAAACTTGGAAAATCGGCGATCACACTTTAATCAGTGGTGTTACGTACAATCAGGAACATATTAAAGAAGAAAACAACGCAGTTGCCTTGATAAATCCATGATTAGTAAGGCTGTATACGTTGAAGATAAATGGGAGCTCGGTCAGGGCTGGACGGCCAACTTCGGTACTCGTTATGAGCATCAGGATACGTTTGGCGGTGATTGGGCGTCCCATATCGGCCTCAATAAAAAGTTAAACGATACGACCCATGCGTATATTTCCTGGGGCCAGGCCGTTAATAATCCGACCCTTAAAATGCTCTATGCCAACACGGAGTTCTGGATTGGAAATCCCGATTTGGAGCAGGAAAAATCACAGACCGTAACGCTTGGTATCGATAGTGACGTGAGCGACCGCTTAAGCGTATCGGCCAGCGTGTTTGCCAGCCGTTTGAAAAACGCCTTGTCGTGGGTAAACGGTTATTATGATTCAAACGATAATTACGTACAAGGTTATTATGAAAATGTTAACCGTGAAAAACGCCGTGGTCTGAACCTGAGCGCTACTTATAAAATAGATGATGCTTGGTCCGCTCGTGCCGGTTATAACTATGTGAAAATTCAGCAGGATACCGGCAGCGGCTATGTAAGCTCAACCGATAACCGCAATCCGAACCGTTACAGCTTGGAACTCATGTATGAAAAAATCGTTGGTCCGTTAACAACATGTTCCAATACGTAACCGGACGCTCTACGGCGAAATATTCCGATTCGTCCTACTTCGTATGGGATGTGAATGTAAACTATAAATTGAACGAGAATACGAAGGTTTACGCCCAAGCATTCAACTTAACCAATGAATCCTATGAAGTGGAGCCATCCACAACTATCGGCTCCTACGCTATGCCGGAACGTCACTATGTAGTCGGCGTGGAACATAGCTTCTAAGCTGATTTTTCAGAAGATTAAAACGTTGTCGGCGTTCAAACTTTAATAATTGATTATTAGTCAAATAGTAGTATATGCAATTTTTAAAACGTTAAATGACCGACTTTAAGGCGGTGATTAATAGATTATTTTATTTAAACAAAGGAGTATCTCATGGAACTATTAGAATTATTTCACCAAGGCGGATTAGTAATGTATCCGTTGTTACTTTGCTCGATTATAGCTATCGCTATCTTGGTAGAACGGGTGCGTACCTATCGTGCGGCTCAATCCAATATGAACGCTTGCGCGAAGAAGTGCCGGTGTTGGCGGCTGCTAATAATCAAAAAGGCTTGGAAGCTTTATGTGCCGAAGATGGCGGTGTAGCTGCTGAAATGCTTACATCGGCCATTTACCGCGACACCGTTAAATCTAAAAATGCTGCATTACAGGGCGCAGCCGGAGCCATTGCGGGTCGCTTGCGTGCTCGTTTAAGTTATTTGGAAACTATCGTTACTTTGGCCCCGCTCCTCGGTTTGCTCGGTACCGTAACCGGTATGATTAGCTCTTTTAGTGTTTTATCCGTGTCCGACGGTCAGCCTTTTGCCATTACCGGCGGCGTGGGTGAAGCGTTGATTGCGACGGCTACCGGCCTTGTTGTGGCTATCGTAGCCCTCGTTATCCATTCCTATTTGGTGCATAAACAAGACGGTCTTATTACCGATATGGAAGAAATCGGTAATGTGTATATGAATGCGGCCGTTGATGTTGTAGCGAAAGAGGCTTAATGTGAATATCAGAAGTCTTCGTACAACCAATAAACCAAAGCTCATGATCATCCCTATGATTGACATTATATTCTTCCTATTAGTGTTTTTCATGATGAGTATGTTATCCATGGTGGTTCAAAAATCCATGCCTGTGAATTTACCGACAGCCACGGCCAGTTCGGTCGATTTGCAGCGTAAGATTCCGATTACCATCACGGCGGATGGCAAAATTTATGTAGAGCAGGATGCGTACGATTTGAACGGTATGGCCAAACGTCTTGAAGCTGAAAAAGCTAAAGGCGGTGATTTAACGATTATTCTCAGAGCCGACCAACGTGCGCAGTACGGTGAATTTGTTCAAGTTCTGGATACGCTAAAAAATATGCAGCTCAATAAGATTGCCGTAGCTACCGAAAGTAAGTAGGTGATAGTATGAGTGAAAACGTACAAGAGGTAACGCAAAAAACGTCGCAGTTTGCTCATATTTATAAAAATCGTTGGCGCATGGCGATTACCACATCCGTCATTATCAATGTGGCGTTGATGAGCGGTATGGTATGGTCTTGCAAAACCGGAACTCGTGCCTGATAAAACCCCGATTACCATCAGTGTAGTCGGTGATGCGGGTCCTTCGGCGGGGCCGGCTGTAGCAGCGCCGCAAAAGTCGACGGTACAACCGCCGGCACCGTTAACCGAAGAGCAGATTGCGGATATTAAAAACGGCGTGCCCGTAGAACAGGTGATTAAAAAAGATACACCGCAGACGCCAACAGCACCGGTAGCACAGGCTGCAACCGGTTCGTATGCCGGTGAAGCGGCCGGAACGGGCGGCGGCAGTGGCAGTGAAGCCGGTGAAGGAACCGGCAGTGGCGGCGGCAGCGGTCAAGGCGGCGTTGCCGGCGGCGAAGGTACTGAACCGGCCGGAGATATCGTCATTGATGCGGAATATTTAGGACCCCGTTCATTACCGGGTAAAGGTAATGTTGTTGTGTATGTACTGATTAATGAAGCGGGCCGAGCTGTGGATGTAGATATTATCAGCAGCAGCGGTAACGGCTCGTTAGATCGCTGGGCGTTGCAACAGGCGCGCAGCAGTGCGTACCGTCCTAAAACGGTCAACGGAGAGCCGGTTGTTTCCGAAGGGAAAATTGAGTTTGGCAGTTAATTAAAATCTAATGGGCAACTGAATTAGTTTGGTAGGATGGTTTTAAGACAGTTGCCGCTAAGATGAGCCGTAACAGGAGGCAGGTAGGTCGCTCTCCTGTTTTCCGTTCTTATACTGTAAAGTTGAATTTCAAGTTGCGAATATGAAATTGTAATAGCAATTAGTAATGCTAAGTTATATTGATTGCCAAAGGGCGATTGTGGTTTTGTGTGCAGTATAGTTATACGGTGTTGTATAGCTTGAGTTTTGAGAGAGGAGACCTCGTTAATGAAAACAAATGGTGTGCGTGTGAAAAAAGGCCAAGCCGTGCTGGCCGGTCGTGTATTGGGCGCTTTAGTGTTAGGCGGTTTATGGACTGTTACGGCCGGTAATCAGGTAGAGGCGGCCCGTGATTACAGTAACTTGCAAGACTTGGGTAAAGTTACGCTAGTGGAAGAAAAGAAGAGCCGGTAGTAGTGCAGGCGGAGCCGGAAACAGCGGCTGAAGACACGTATGGCCGGCGGTCAGGTATCTCGTAAGAGCAGCATCGGTGTTCTTGGCAAAAAAGACTTCATGGAAGTGCCGTTTAATGTCATTTCTATTTCCGAAGAAACGATGCAGAACCAGCAGGCTAGCAATATTATCGACGTAGTGGCGAATGATTCGTCGGTTACGGATTTGACCTTGTCCGGCGCGTCTAACGCATGGAGTATCCGCGGCTTTAAAACGACCCAGCAGGATGTGCAGTTGAATGGCATTTACGGCGTTGCTCCGCGTTACTACACGGGCATTGAGTACCTTGAAAACGTTGAAATTCTAAAGGGGCCGAGTGCCATGCTCAGCGGTATGGCGCCGAATGATACGGTAGGCGGCGTTATTAACTATGTAACGAAGCATGCCGGCGACGAAGATAAAAATACGGTGACCCTAACTTATGGTGAAGGCCATCAGTTCACGCAACAACTCGATATGAGTCGCCGTTTTAACGACGGTAAATACGGTGTTCGTCTCAATGTACTAAACCGTGGCAGCCAGGAAGATGCGTACAAGAATGAATCCAACAGTGCCAACACCGTGTTCATGGGTTTTGACGCCAAAGGGGAACGTTGGCGTACGTCCCTCGACATAGGCTACATCTATAACGATATTGAAAACCCACAGTACCAGGTAACCATGTCGCAGGCTACGGCAAATAAGCTTACAGCCTTGCCGAGTGTGAGCGATGATGCTACCTTCGGAGCACCGGATACCTATCGCCGCGTGACTGAGAAATTTGCCTTGTGGAAAGGGGAATACGACCTTAACGACGATTGGACTGCTTGGGCTGCTTTTGGTATGCGTAATACCTCTCAGGACGGCTTATCTAACCGTTTCTTATTGAATAATGTAAACGGCAACGCCAGAGTCAGCTATGTACATAATCGTCAGATTAATAAGGCCATTTCCAGCGAATTCGGTGTTCGCGGTCATTTGCAAACAGGCTCCTTGTCTCATGAAGTAAGCATTGCAGCCTCTCAGGTTCGTTACAAAGTATACGAAGATAAACCGACCGTAACGCCAACGTATACAACCAGCGTGTATAGTCCTTCTTGGCAAACCTATACCGACGGCAGTTACGGTCCGTACTTGATTCGTGATAATCGGGTGCAGCAAAGTGTGGGTATTAACGATATTATCTCCACGGCGGATAATCGCTGGAACTTTATTCTCGGCGGTCGTATTCAGCAGGTAAAAGACACCTCTTACAGCTACAGCGGCAGCACGTTAAAGAGCACGACGCGCTATGACGAAACGGCCTTTACACCAACTTTGGCATCGTTCATAAAGTGAACGACCGTATGTCCCTCTACGCCAACTATGCGCAAGGTTTATCCTTAGGTGAAACGGCGCCGGATGGCACGGAAAATGCGGGCCAAACTTTTGCACCGTATAAAACGACTCAGTATGAAGTGGGCGCTAAATTTGATTTTGGCAAAATTGCCACTACAATCAGTGCCTTTACTATGAAAAATCCAAGCTTTATCACCACGGATGACAACTACTATGCCTTAGCCGGTGAACAGCGTAACCGCGGTATTGAGCTTAGTGTATTCGGTGAGCCCCGTGAAGGTACCCGTATTTTGGGCGGTATTACCTTCATGGATGCTAAATACATTACCTTGGCTTCTTCCTATGCCGGCTACGAAGGCAATCAGGCTACCGGGGTACCGCGTTGGAGCGGCGTAATCGGGGTTGAGCAAGACATTAAGAGCGTGGAAGGTTTGTCCGTTAATACGCGTTTGACCTATAACGGCAAGGCTATGTAAATATGGCCAATACCCTTAGCACGAGCCCATGGGTTCGTTGGGACTTGGGTGCCCGTTATAAATTCACTTGGGACAAAACTCCGTTAACTGTACGCGCCAATGTGTACAACGTACTCGATACCGTAAAATGGCATGCCCTTCAAGGCAGCACCACGAATGCTATCTACTTAGGCAAAGGCCGTACCTTTACCTTATCCGTTTCTGCTGATTTCTAATCGAGGTAATACATGAATTGGAATCGAAGACCCTGGCTATTGGGCCTCTTATTGCTAATCGGACTCCTGCTGTTGGCGAGTTATTCGCTCACCGTGGGAGCACGCCATATTCCCTTGCCGACGATATGGAAGGCGCTGGTAAACTATGACCCTTCGCAGGTAGACGAGTTATTGGTGCAAACGTTGCGCGTACCGCGACTCCTGTTGGCCGTGGCCTGTGGTATCAGTTTTGGCGTAGCGGGGCTTTGATGCAGGGGATAACGAATAATCCCATGGCCAGTCCGTCCATAATGGGGGTTAACTCCGGGGCTGCCTTAGGGTTGGCGGTGGCTATGATTTTCTTACCGGATAGCAGCTTAAATGTGGCCGTATTATTTGCCTTTGGCGGGGCCGCGTTGGCGACGGTTATCATTATGGCGTTGGCCAATCGCAACGGTAGTCGTATGTCACCGGTTTTTCTCGCCTTAGCGGGAACGGCGGTGAGTGCCGTATTATTAGCCATAACTCAGGCGCTGGTCGTCTTTTTTGATGTGGCGCAGGACTTGAGCTATTGGACGGCCGGCGGCATCAGCGGCGTGCGCATGCCGCAAGTTCTCTTGTTATGGCCGTGGACATTGGTGGGGATAATCATGGCGATTGGTTTGTCTAAATCGGTAACTCTTTTGAGTTTCGGCGAGGAGATGGCCATCGGCCTGGGCGGTCATATGGGCCGTATTCGGTTCTTGGCGGGTCTGGCCGTATTGATTCTTTGCGGTTCCGCCGTAGCTATTGCGGGGCCTATCGGCTTCGTCGGCCTTGTGACACCACATATGGCTCGCCAATTGGTCGGTATCGATTACCGCAAGGTAATTCCTATTACAGCTTTATTGGGAGCCATCTTACTGGTTGGTGCCGATTTGGTAGCGCGCAGTGTGGCCGCTCCCTTTGAAATACCGTTAGGTGCCATTACAGCGCTTATCGGCGTACCGTTCTTCCTTTATTTAGCGAATCGAAAGGGGGCCCGGTAATGACACTTCGTCAAAAACAGTTCGCAGTATATAGCACCGTATTTCTGGCGCTCTTATTGCTGTTCTTCTTTCTCCATGTGAGTACCGGCTTTACCTATTATTCGCACAGCCATTTATTGGCTATTTTATTAGGGGGCGGCACGGCTGAAGAAAATACCGTATCTTCGACTTTCGCTTGGTACGGGCGGTACTGGCCGTGTTAATCGGCATGGGCTTGGCCTTATCGGGCGCTGTATTTCAGCAGCTCACCCGTAATGAATTGGCCGGTCCGGGCCTTTTGGGCGTCAATGCCGGTGCCGGTCTGGGCGTTATGATTTTAATCTTTCTGACACCCGTGGATCAGGGCCTTCCCATTTGGTCGCTGCCTATTGTAGCGGTTGTGGGAGCGCTCATCGCGGCGGGGAGTATTTTTGCGCTGGCTATGCGTAAAATGAAGCGGGCGGTACCTATGCGTTGGTACTCAGCGGCATTACCTTGACGGCCGGTATTCATGCCTTGCAGACTCTTTTAATAGTTCTTTTATCGCCTGAAAAGTTTAATCAGGTCAACACCTGGATTATCGGGAATATTGCAGGCAACACCTGGGCTCATGTGTTAATTTTGGGTGCGGTGGTTATCGTATTGGCACTCATACTGTATGCCAATCGGACGACCCTCAATATTCTTACGCTTCGCGATGAAACGGCTATCGGTCTTGGCGTATCGCTTAAGCGCAGTCGTCTGGGCTTCTTAATTTTGGCTGTTATTTTGGCCGCCACCTGCGTGGCCATCGGCGGCAGCATCGGCTTTATCGGGCTCGTGGCACCACATATTGCCAGACGCTTAATAGGAGCCGATTGCACCTATGTATTACCGCTTACGGCGTTAATCGGAGGGTGGCTTTTGGTAACGGCCGACTGGTTGGTCGCGTTATTATCGCACCGGACGAAATGCTGGTGGGCATTGTGGTAGCCTCATCGGGGCACCGTATTTTCTATTTATTTTGGCACGGAAACGGGGGTAAGTCATGGATCATTCTAACAAAACAGACATTCGGATAGAAGGCTTGCGTACAGGTTATGATAAAACGGTCATTATCGATAACTTGAATCTTACCATTCCACGTGGCAAAGTAACGGCCTTAATCGGCTCCAACGGTTGCGGCAAGTCGACACTTCTGAAAACGATTTGTCGTATTATTACCCCTATGAGCGGCACGGTGTATTTAGACGGTCAGGATATTCATAAAGAAAACACGAAAGTGTTGGCTAAAAAAATTGCTATTTTGCCGCAACATCCGACGGCACCGGAAGGGCTTACCATTCGTGAACTTATCGCTTATGGACGAGCGCCGTATAAGAACGGTGTTTTCACCCGTATGAAGCGGGAGGACCGTGATATTATCAACTGGGCTCTTAAAGTTACGCATCTGGAAGATTTGGCGGACAGACCGATTCATCGCCTGTCCGGCGGTCAACGGCAACGGGCCTGGATTGCCATGGCCATCGCGCAGGATACGGAAATCCTCTTCTTAGATGAGCCGACCAGCTTTCTAGATATTGCCCATCAATTGGAAGTGTTGCAATTAGTGGCTGAGCTTAATAAGACGTATGGCAAAACCATTATCATGGTGCTTCATGAACTGAATCAGGCAGCTCGCTTTGCGGATCATATTATTGCCATGAAAGACGGAGCGGTTCGGTTTGAAGGCTCGCCGGAAACAGTGTTTACGCTGAAATGTTGGCCGATGTGTTCGGCATAACCGCCATGATTATGAAGGACCCGCTTACGCGCTTGCCGTTTTGCATTCCCCAAAACGTGGGAGGCTCTTTATGAGAAGTCTAAAAGCCGGAGGAAAGGCTGTGGTAAAAACTGCAGTAAAACCTGTAGTAGAATCTGCAGTAAAAGCTGTAGTAAAACCTGTGGTAGAAATTGCAGTAAAAGCTGTGGTAAAAGCTATGACGCTAAGAAAAACGGCGATGACACTGGCTTTTTTACCTATATTGCTTGTGGCCGGATGCAGTTTTGAGGATATGAATTGGTCCATCAAACCGAGTTTGACGGCGGTAACGGCGAAGGCGAAGCCTTTATTCGACCCGAATGAGCTTAGAAGTGATGCACCGGCGGCGATTGATGCGGAACTGGCGAAGCGAAAAGTGCAAGTTCAAAAGAAAGCGGACGCTCTTTTCACAGAACAGGACGGACAGCTCATCTTAAAACACAAATACGGTACCACCGTAATCCCTAAAGAGGCCAAACGGGTTGTGGTTATTCGCTTAGAAGATCCTATGGCGGCCTTGGGGGCGCCTATGGTGGGGGCATACAACCCGCCGACTTTTTACCTTCATGATGAATTGACGGCTGAGGGTGTGGAACCTATCAGCATTAATGAAAACATTAAGGCCATCAACATGGAACAGGTGCAGGCCTTGAAGCCGGATTTGATTCTGTTGCGCGATTCTTTTGACCGCAATACCTATGTGGCACTCAGTAAAATTGCGCCTGTAGCGGCATTAAGACTGCAAGATACGGAGGTTACGTTGCTTGCGCTGGGTCGTATTCTTCAGCGTGAAAAACAGGCGGAAGACCGTTTGCAGCTCTATTATGACCGTGTTAAGGAAGCGCGCATGGAAATCAAGGCTCATATCGGGAATGCACCGGTAGCCTTGCTGCGCGTTATGCGCAAAGAAGTGCGCCTTTATCCGTATTCGACGAACGATATTAATCGCTTCATGTATGAACTCTTGAATTTGCGACCAGACCCGATGTCGGTGGCGCAGGATTCGGGGGATACGAATGTGGTGTCGCTCGAAATGCTGCCGGAGCTTAAGGCGGAGTATTTAATTGTAGCCAGCGGCTATGGTCCAAGCAGCAGCGGTAATGCGGGAGCTGCTCAAAAATATTATGAAGAGCTGCAAGCCGACCCTTTGTGGCAGACCATTCCGGCCGTCAAAGACGGTCATATTCTCAACGTCAACCCCGTACTTTGGAATGCCCACGCATTATTGCCAAAGAACGGGCCATTGAAGATTTGCGGCGCTATCTGACGACGGTGAAGTAAAATTTAATTTCACGGAACGTTATTTTATGAATTGTCAATGAGTCATTTTTAATATAAAATATAATCATGATTAGACCTTTTTGACATTCAATCTTAGGGACGATTGATACAGAAATGAATTGTTTAGGGATAATGTATTAGAGGTGACTTATGAAACGAATAATAGCTTTTCTTATGATGATTCTTTCAGTGGTAATCATCGCCGGTTGCGGCACGGAGACGGCATCGCCTAATGCAACGCATAAGAGTATTTTCACGGATCCGGAATTATTACAAAAGCCATGGCTGAGCTTCGTGAAATGCCGGAGTTAAAGGGCAAAGATTTGAAGCTGTTTCAAGATGTGACTGTATCGGACATTGATGGTGAAGGCAATGTCATTGACCTTGATGTGCTAAAGCCGGATACGACCGACAAGGTTGACCATTATACCTATATTGATGGCAAGTGGACTGGTCCGGAACCGGTGCAGCTCACCGGTGACGGCAATATGGACGATAATATCATGCCTATTAACAGCATAGATTTTTCAAAAGTCACACAGATCTACAAGATTGCTGATGAAAAGGCCAAGGCGATTGAACAGGGGCAAGTTAATAAGAGCGTAATCTATGAATTCGATGTGGATGCGCATATGTATCGGGCTCATATTCATATTGAGGGAGCTCGTGAAAAATACACCGGCATCTTTGATGCCAATGGTAACCTGCTCATGATGCGAAAAGACTGATTTGAAAGTTAAAATAGGACGTAAAACCAAAGACCGGTTCAAAGGGTCCTATGGGCCTAAAACTGCAATAGTTGGACATGAATATAAAAGGTACATAAAATATGCAGCATAAATTATGCATATTTTATGTACCTTTTGTTTTTGATTAGTGCTATACTATATTTCGAGAGTTATTAACGTGAGTTAGGTTCATCGCCATGAAAGGCGGTGATACTAAGACTGTATATGAAGCCTTATCTTTAATGATAGCTTTTGCTACACTTGTGGTATTAATTATTTCTTTTAAAAGATAAGAAATAAACCTAACGTAAAAGAAGTATTAGAGGTACTTCACACGTTAGGTTTATCATTTACTCCGTTTAGATGAGCCTAACGCCGACACACGCTAATAACTCTCTTTGTGTCTTAAGTATAACACAAGTGTGTTGTAAAGGCAAAAAAAGTGGGCATAAAAGATAAAAAAGTGTTGGTTAATTGTAAACTGAAATTGAACATATAAAAAATCCATAGTGAATACCGATTTGTGTTATGATTAAGATCTCTAATCTAAAATCTTTTATACGAGGTATCGATATCACTATGGACTCTATTAATCATAACACATCATTACGTACAAACAAACACTTATCTTACGAAGAACGCTTTTTTATTGAAAAGCAATTACAAGTAGGTGTATCAAAAACAGCGATTGCTAATGCATTAGGCCGTTCTCGTACAACGATTCAAAGCGAAATACAGCGCGGTTCTGTAGAACAAATTAAAGCCGGCAAACGAGTTTTAATGTACTTGGCAGATTATGGACAACTTAACTATGAGAAAACCCGTCAAGGCTCCTTCAACACTCGTAAAGCCGGTATCATTTCACCGTTTCTTACGTGGTAGAAGAGCAGGTATTAGTCCATAAATGGTCACTTGATGCTGCTGTAGGCTACGCCTTGCGTAAGTGCTTGTTTGTACGTAATGAAATGGTGTCTACCAAAACTTTATATAACTATCTACATGAAGGTCTTCTCCGTATTAAGCCTATGGATTTACCGTTAGTATTACGTCGTTC
>ENA-OQIC01000686-OQIC01000686.1-human-gut-metagenome-genome-assembly--contig:-NODE-686-length-14122-cov-2.552983_pt1 | contig 14122 bp, 15 predicted proteins | sample MGYA00242572_ERZ504736 | MGnify/ENA primary metagenome ERZ504736 (study PRJEB26092, sample SAMD00036201) | human gut metagenome | host: Homo sapiens | study: EMG produced TPA metagenomics assembly of... | reverse complement strand
TGAAAACTGCTGCTGATCTTTCCTTACATTCATCTGCATTATCGGGAAAAATCAAAACAGCAGTTACTCATTATCATGCTCTTTTTCCAGTCAGGACTGGTCGCTTATCACACTTAAGCTGGATACCGGACGTACCCACCAGATCCGTGTCCATATGGCATCCACAGGACATCCTTTGCTTGGAGATACTCTTTATCATTCAGACGATAAAATATCTTCCTGTGCTTCCTTTTCCAGGGCTGCCCTTCATGCATGGAAAGTTTCTTTTCAGCATCCTTTCAGAGATGAAATGCTCCTTCTGGAAGCACCATTACCTTTCGATTTTCGTGAACTGGTTTCACTTTCAGGGTCTGATCTGTTGTCTATTTAAGCTTCAAATTCTTTGATCAGATTTACCATTTCAATGGCACTGAGTGCACAGTCATAGCCTTTATTTCCTGCTTTTGTACCTGCGCGTTCAATTGCCTGCTCGATGTTTTCTGTGGTAAGCACTCCGAATAATACCGGAACTCCTGTTTCCAGTGATACTGATGCAATCCCTTTGGAAACCTCATTGCATACATAATCATAATGACTGGTATTTCCACGAATCACAGCACCTACGCAGATAACCGCATCATACTTTCCACTTTTTGCCATTTTAGACGCGATCAGTGGGATTTCAAAAGCACCTGGTACCCACGCTACCTGGATGTCCTCTTCTTTTACATTGTGACGTGTCAGCCCATCCATGGCACCACTTACCAGCTTGGAAGTTATAAATTCATTGAAGCGGGCTGCTACAATTCCTACTTTCATTCCATCTGATACTAATTTTCCTTCTAATGTTTTCATTTTTTCTGGTCCTTTCATCTGTAAATTTATATTTTTTAACCTGTACAGGTTTTTATATACGGTAAATTTTATTTTCGGGAACGTTATCGTTATATATGAAAATCCCCGCTGTATTTAATACTTCAGAATATGTCCCATTCGTAATTGTTTTGTCTTAAGATAACGCAGATCATACGCTGTGGCATTCATCTGTATCGGAACTCTCTGTTTGATCCTGATGCCAAATTCTTCCAACTGATAAACTTTATCCGGGTTATTTGTCAGCAGCCGCAGCTCTTTTACCCCAAGATTTCTCAGAATCTGCGCACCAATGTAGTATTCTCTTTCGTCTCCGGCAAATCCAAGTGCCAGATTCGCTTCGAGTGTATCCATTCCCTGTTCCTGAAGTTCATAGGCACGAAGTTTATTGATCAGTCCGATTCCTCTTCCTTCCTGTCTCATATAAAGGAGTATCCCTCTGCCTTCTTCCTCAATCTGGCCATCGCCGCTGCAAACTGCTGTCCGCAGTCACAACGCTGTGATCCAAAAACGTCTCCTGTCAGGCACTCTGAATGCACACGGCACAGGACGTTTTCTCCATCTCCGATTTCACCTTTTACCAGTGCTACATGATGTTCCCCATTCAGGCGGTTTACAAATCCATACGCCATAAACTCTCCGTATCTGGTCGGCATTTTTGTGGTCGTCACGCGATCCACCAGAATATCATGGCATTTACGGTAATTCTGAATATCTTTAATTGTTATGAATTTAAGATTCCACTTTCCGGCAAGTTCCCGTAACTCAGAAGTCCGCATCATAGTGCCGTCTTCTCTCATAATTTCACAGCACAGCCCGCACTGTTTTAACCCTGCAAGTCTGCACAGGTCTACAGTTGCCTCTGTATGTCCGTTTCTTTCCAGAACACCGTTCTTCTTCGCCAGAAGTGGAAACATATGTCCGGGGCGTCTGAAATCTTCGGGTTTTGCATTCTCATCCACACATTTCATGGCAGTAACAGAACGTTCTGCCGCAGAGATTCCTGTAGTGGTGCTGATATGGTCTACGGAAACAGTAAAAGCAGTTTCGTGATTATCTGAATTTTCTGCTACCATCTGCGGGAACTGCAGTTTTCTTACATATTCCTCAGACATTGGCATACAGATAAGTCCTTTTCCGTGAGTTGCCATAAGTTAATATTTTCTGTTGTGGCAAACTCTGCTGCACAGATAAAATCTCCTTCATTCTCTCTGTCCGGATCATCCGTTACCAGAATAATTTTTCCATTCCGAAGTTCTTCCAGAGCTTCTTCTACTGAATCAAATCCGTTCATTTTTCTCTCCTTATGCAATGTATTTTTCTGATACAATATATTTTTCTGTTGTTAGGGGGCAAAATCATTCGTATTGGCTGCTTATCTGGTTCATGTCAGGCAGATAAAACATCCACTGTACAGTTCTACATCAATCGAATAACCGCTTTGTGGTTAATTCTGTCAAAAGCCATACTTATTCAGAAAATCCCGTGTAATATTACTTTTTATCGGCTGTTCTTTCACAGGCGTTATTAATTTTTCCACGTATTTTCCAATTATGTCTGTCTCCAGATTAACGATATCTCCTTCTTTGCGTTCTCCGAGGACTGTAATCTTTACTGTATGAGGAATTGCAGAAATGGAAAAGTCTGTTTCTGAGACTTTTGCCACTGTAAGACTGATTCCATCAACTGTTACAGAACCTTTTGTCACAATATATTTCATAATTTGTGGTGAAGCCTGAATGGTGTACCAGACAGCATTATCATCTCTGCGAATTTCCGTGATTTTTCCTGTTCCATCCACATGCCCGGCAACAATGTGTCCTCCAAATCTTCCATTTGCAGGCATTGCCCTTTCCAGATTTACATGCTGTCCCAAAGAAAGCTGAATCAGCGCAGAACGATTCAATGTCTCATGCATCACATCTGCTGTAAAACCATCTTCCAGACATGCAGTTACAGTGAGGCAGATTCCATTTACAGCTACACTGTCCCCTGTTCTCAGATCATCCAGAATTTTCTCTGCCCGTATCGTAAATACTGCTGAATTTGCTCCTTTTTTTATTTTTTTCACAGTTCCCAGTTCTTCAACAATTCCCGTGAACATTACTCTTCACCTCACTCTCTATAAGAAAATCATCTCCTATTCTGATTATTTCGCTGTTTTTTAATAATATTGCGCTGGCAGGATCAAAAAATCCTTTTCCTTCTATCGGTGTCTTTGCACTTTCTCCCCCAAAAGTTTGGGTGCTATATAGGTCTGGACTTTCTGAACAATACCGCTTTCGAGTGCTGACCAGTTTAAAGTGCCTCCTCCTTCCAGTAAGATACTGTCTATCTTTGCAGCTCCCAGAAGTTCCATTAGTCTGTTTAAATCTATGTGTCCGTTTTTTTCCGGGACATCCAGAACTTTACATCCCATATCTTCATAATTCTTTATCTTCTGCTGGTCTTTACTGCTGGTTGCAAAGATTGTTGGAATTGTTGATGCCGTTTTCACAATTCTGGAATTCAGTGGTGTCCGCAAGTGGGAGTCACAGATAATACGCACAGGATTTCTGCCGTTTTCCAGTCTGCATGTAAGCATCGGATCATCTGCCAGCACAGTTCCCACTCCAGCCATAATCCCTGTATATTTCAATCTCTGTTTCTGCACATGCATTCTGGCAGCTTCGCCTGTCACCCATCTGGATGCGCCTGTATAAGTGGCAATTTTTCCATCCATGGTCATCGCATATTTCATGACTACATATGGTTTTTGATTCTGTATGTAATAGAAAAATGCTTCATTGAGTTTATCGCACTCTTCTTTTAAAACGTTTTCCGTTACTTCGATCCCATGCTCTTTCAGAATCCGGATTCCTTTTCCTGAAACCAGGGGATTAGGGTCCGAGGAACCAATAATCACACGTCTGATCCCCGATTCCAGGATTGCATTGACACACGGAGGCTGTTTCCCGTAATGGCAGCAAGGTTCCAGAGTAACATATATGGAGGCACCTTCTGGCTGTTCTGTACATGATGCCAGAGCTTCCCTTTCTGCATGAAGTTCACCGTATTTTCTGTGATATCCCTGGCCAATGACTTTTCCGCTTTTGACGATCACGGCACCTACCATTGGGTTAGGTGCTGTAAATCCCATTCCTTTTTGTGCCAGTTCTAACGCCATTTTCATATATTGCCTATCTTTTTCCATATCCGTTATATCTTTCAATCCCTCATCTCCTGTTCTTCTGATGGTACTGATGATACCAAAAAAGCCCCGGTGTCTTTCAACATCCAGGGCCTGTAAATTAATATCTGTTTGAATTATCTTCGTGTGAATCTGACTTTTTGCTTCATCATTAAAACTGCTTTGATGATATAAAAAAGCTCTGGAATAAATTTATTATTCCAGAGCAGTCGCTTTCACAGATCAGTTAATTCTTCTGTATCTCTACTACTATCTTCTTTCATCCAGACTGTACTGTCGGCTTCGGAATTGCACCGAATCATACCTTACGGCTCGTGGGCTTTACCACCGGTAGGGAATTGCACCCTGCCTGAAGATCTTATTTTATTTTTATCAGCAATTTCTAAATTTTATCCTGCTGATGTCTGAAAGTATACTCTTAACTTTTATTTATGTCAAGATTTTTTCAAACATATAATTTCAGTTTTTCAGGAAAGTAATTCTCTTACCATCTCTGCATTGAATGTCACACCTGTCAGGTGGTCTACTTCAATCTGGTACAGGGCATTGGCTGCAATATGCTCTGCCGCCTGTTCCAGGTCACGGATTCCGCTGGTGTTTTTGTGTTTCTCAACAATAGCCTCCAGACCGTCTTCTGTCACTACGCATTCTTCTGCTTTGAGGCTCATACGTTTCAGAACTTTCGGAAGTACATATTTGGAGAAGATAATCTTCTTCTCTTCTGAGGTGTAATCCGGAATATCGATCACTGCAAAACGAGACATCAGAGGTGCGCTGATCTGGGATTTATCATTTGCTGTAGCGATCGGATAAACGCCCACTGTCGGCACCATACATTCCATGTAGTTATCTGTAAATCCAAGGTTGTCAAGCAGTGTCAGAAGTACATCTGCCGGGTTTCCGTTGCCCTTGCCTGATGCTGCTTTATCAAGCTCGTTGATGATGAATACAAGGTTGGATTCTCCTGCTGCTGAGAAGGCTTCCATGATGATTCCAGGCTTTGCGTTTGCATAGATTCTGGAGCTTCCTGTGAGCTGTTCCGGATCGTTGATGGAACTCATATCCAGAGTTGTCCACGGAAGTTTCAGGATACGGGCAACCGCATAGGCAATCTGAGATTTACCTGTACCTGCCGGGCCTACAAGAAGAAGTCCGTATGCCGGAAGTGTATGGGTACGGTTGATCTGAATGATCGTCTCAATGATACGCTGCTTTACAGATTCCATTCCGTAGAGTTCTTCGTCAAGGATTCTGCGGGCTTCCTGAGGATCAATTGCTTCAAAGTAATTACTCTTCCACTGTACATTCATCATAATGGAAAGAGCTCGCTGAGCATGGCGTCTTTCCTCCGGAGATACTTCGTGGGAACGGGCAACTGCAAGGTTTCTTCTTGCCCAGAGACGGATGTTGTCCGGAAGGGTTCTGCCTGCGCAGGTCATAAAATCAGTGATGCTCTGAATACTTGTCAGCTTCATTTCATCTCCTGTTTCTTCCTCATCTTCGTCTTCTGCGATCTCTGCCGGTGCACTGCTTGCAAGAAGTCTCTCGATCATAAACTGAAGAAATCCGTCCTCTGCGGAGAGCTTTGTGCCGCCGCCGAATGCAGTCTCACGAATCTTATAAACTGCATATCCTTTCTCCTGATTCTGTCCGGAAAGACGTACATTGATGTGATTCTCTCCAAGCCATTTCAGAAGGCTTACGAATCTTGAATCAATGCTGAGAATATCTGCTGCGAAAGTTCCATCGTCCTCTTTAAACTCAAAGGAAGTACGTTTGATCGGGTTTGTAAAAATACCGCAGGAATGATGTTTCCACTGGCGGCTGCTGTTATCAAGAACCATGATCGGTTTCTCAGGGGATGTTTCCTGTTCATTGGACTGGAAAGTCGTGTAGGTACATTCAGACTGTACACCTGGTTTCTTGTCTGAAGCACCGCTGAAATCAAATACTGGCATGGTGTGTTTACTCCTTTTATCTTATCCTTATTCAGTGTAAAATTTTGTATAATTCCTTATTATTTTAGCAGAATCTTTCCTTTTTATCAATTATGGAAATGTATTTCCTGTATAATTATTCACAAATTTAGCTGCTTTTTGATTCTGACCACTTTTCTCTTCCAATATATCATAATACCATACAGATATATGGTATTATTTAGCGTACATAAAACCATACTGGTGTAACATAATACCTATTTATTCTCTCAAAATCATTGACGGTAACATTCGCAGGCTTTATAATAGGGATAACTGAGAATTTCCAGAAACTCTCTGGAAAATCGAAATTTACTTTTAGGAGAGCAAAATGAGCAAAATTATTTTAACCGGTGACCGCCCAACAGGCCGCCTTCATGTTGGACATTATGTTGGTTCATTATCCGAGCGTGTTCGTTTACAGAACTCCGGCTTATATGATGAAATTTATATTATGATCGCAGATGCACAGGCATTAACAGATAACGCTGAACACCCTGAGAAAATTCGCCAGAACATCCTTCAGGTTGCCCTGGATTATCTTGCATGTGGCATTGATCCTGAGAAATCCACTATCTTTATCCAGTCCATGGTTCCGGAGCTTACAGAGCTTACTTTTTATTATATGAACCTTGTTACTGTAGCACGTGTACAGCGTAACCCTACAGTTAAATCCGAGATCCAGATGCGTAATTTCGAGGCAAGCATCCCTGTTGGATTCTTCTGCTATCCGATCAGCCAGGCTGCAGATATCACTGCATTCCGCGCTACTACTGTTCCGGTTGGCGAAGATCAGCTTCCAATGCTCGAGCAGTGCAAGGAGATCGTCCACAAATTTAATACTGTTTATGGCGAAACTCTGACAGAGCCTGAGATTATTCTGCCATCCAATAAAGCATGCTTACGTCTGCCAGGTATTGACGGAAAAGCAAAAATGAGCAAATCTCTCGGAAACTGCATCTACCTTTCAGATGAAGAAGCTGATGTTAAGAAGAAGGTTATGTCCATGTTCACAGACCCGAATCATCTTCGTGTGGAAGATCCGGGACGTGTGGAAGGAAACCCTGTATTTATTTATCTGGATGCATTCTGTAAACCGGAATATTTCGCAGAGTTCCTGCCTGAATATCAGAATCTGGATGAACTGAAAGCTCATTATACACGCGGCGGTCTGGGTGATGTCAAGGTTAAGAAGTTCCTGAACAAAGTACTCCAGGCAGAGCTTTCTCCAATCCGCGAGAGACGTAAATACTGGGAGCAGCATCTTGATGATGTATATGATATCCTCAAAGAGGGAAGCAAGGTTGCTGAAGCAAAAGCTGCACAGACACTTCATGATGTTCGTTCAGCAATGCAGATCAACTACTTTGATGATAACAGCTTAATCAAATAATTCTGTAACAAATACAAAAACAGGTTCAGATACAAAGTATATTTTACTTCAATCTGAACCTGTTTATTTTTATGTTATGATGTTAGGGTCAAAAGGCATTTTGCCCTAACTTTATATCTGATACCATTTGATCTCATTTGCCTCCAGATGTAACTGGAAGCTGCTTCCATCTCCTCTGTAAACAGTAGTATCCTGTGGCTCATAAGTATTATTTACCACACAGTATTTACCATTCTTTACATAAGCATGTACTTCTACATTGTAGTTAGTGGAATACCAGCAGTGAAGTTCTTCCTCTGCAGATGCTGACCAGAGAACTGCTCTGTAGAATACACGGCTGTTTTTGAAGCTGTATGGAAGTCCACTGATATAAACGCCTCTTCCTTTTCCGAATTTCTTTACAGCCATCTGTACTTCCTGTTCTTTCTGGATCAGGATTTCTGTCTCCGGCAATGCATAAATATTCTTCTTGCCTTCTCCAAAATCAATCTCTCCCTCTGCATCCTGCAGGATAAAATGGTCTCTGTGTTCTTCCCAGTTATATTTATCAGTGTTCAGATTGAATCCATGCTCCTCTTCCACACCAAGAATATCATCAGCTGGAAGAATTTGCCTGCCACTGATGTGCAGCCGGTTCTCCTACACCGATAAATCCTCCGCCGTTGTATACAAATTCCCTGACAGCAGTAATAACTGTTTCATCGATCCAGTTTTCTCCGCCTGTCTGTGCAGTATCTGCATCTCCCACATTAATAATAACATCAAAGTTTTTCAGCAGTTCTCTGTTTTCACGGATGTCATCAAAGCTGATAAATGACACGTCAAAAGGTGCACCGCTTAATGCTTCTATAATTCCAAAATAAGAATAATTCTGCTTATAATAAATAGCATGATGTACCATGTGGTTACCCAGGAACGCATTTTTCCCCAACAGTTCAGAACTGCCACACGTTTCACGCAATAGGGAGTTGTTCCCTGAATATTATCATACAGAGTACGGAATTCCTCACATACTTCTTTGATATACTGTACAAGTCCGGGAATTCAAGGGCAAGTTTCAGATATCCGCCGTAGCCTATTCTCTGGATCGGGCTTCTTAAGATTGCTCTTCTTGCTGTTACCCAGTTCACTTTTGCCTCTTTTACAGGATCTCCTCCTTCATGGAAGGTATCCGGGAAGAAATATGGCAGGAATCTTCCTTCTGTATATTTCACATTCTTAATGTCACTGAACAAGCGTAAGGTTGCTCCGTTTCCAACACTTCCCACTACAGCGTCCAGTCCGATGGATGCAAATTCATCCATAAAAGGTTCCATACCGATCCAGTGGTCTCCCATGAACATCATAGCCTCTTTGCCATATTCATGAACAATATCTACCATTCTTTGGCAAGCTTCGCTACTTCTCTTCTCTGGAATGCCTGGAAATCTTTAAATTCTTTAGACGGAATTCTGTATGTATTGTTCATATATCCCTGATCAATGATATATTCCGCTCTGAAAGGATAGCCCACTTCTTTCTCAAACTGCTCCAGAATATATGGGCTGACAGATGCAGAATAGCCAAACCAGTCTACATATTTTTCTCTTGCAAGCTCATCAAATATAAGGGTAAACTGATGGAAAAATGTAGTGAAACGCACAACATCCACATATTCATGGGTATCCAGGAATCTGCGCAAACGTTCCAGAGAATGAGCTTTTGTTTTTGGCTGGCGCACATCAAATGTGATCTGTGGCTCTACATCTTTCCAGTCATTTACTACTGAATTATACATGTGTACCGGGTCCCACATAATATATGCCAGAAAGCTTACAGTGTATTCATGAAACAGCTTTGCAGATCTGATCACTACATTACCTGTTTCTTCCTCATAGCTCCACAGCTCTGTTGATACCGGTTCTCCGGTGGTGCGGTCTATAACTTCCCACCATCTGTAGATATCATCTCTTGTATTCACTGCCAGCATATCCGGATATAAATGATCCATCAGGTGAATTTCCAGCTTGTCCTCTGTTGCTGTATGGAAAGATGTCATGATATACATCTGCTGGATTTCCTCAGGATGTGCCTTTGCCCATTCATTATCCTTACGGGTTGTATAATAGGTTGCATATATCTTGGAGCCAGTGTCTTTTAATTCCTTCGGGAATTCTGTTCCGTCACAGTCACGGATCGCATCTGCACCCCACTCATCCAGTATCTCCAGTGTCTGTGGCACTACATCCAGATTGGTTGGTATTGTTACACGACCTTTTTTCATTGTTGTTTGTCTCCTCTCTCTGTATAAACCTGTCTTACTTTTTACTTATCTAACCTGATTCTGCTCTTTCTTGCGCCTTATCTGTCTATAGAATACGTTCTTTCCAAAACATTTTCAATTCTCTTTTTGCTTTGTTTTTTAGAAATCTTGCTGTACAAATCAAATTGTGATATTATATAAAAAATGTTATCGAAAATTTTGAAAGGAATTCTGTTTTTGATTATAATACCCTATATTTTTTTATCTTTCAAAGTTTTTTTATGCATTTAGTCCAATCATAACAACTAAATGCAGAACAGATTCCCTCTATTATTTTTGTTCACTCTTTTGCATTAGACAAAATCACTAAATTATGGAGGAGGAACTTTTTTATGAGTACACATTCTCTTCGCTTCAGCCTGAAGATACTGCACCACAGGAGGTCACACTTCTGAATGCATCTTCTTCCCTCTATGAAGGTGACTGGCCAAGCATTCCCCACTCCCATGCATTCACTGAATTATTTTATGTGCGGGACGGACAGGGGGAATTTCTGCTTGAAGATGAAATCTACCCTATTTCAAAAGATGACCTGATCATTGTTAACCCTCACATTAATCACACTGAAATTTCCAGAGGAAACCCACCTCTCAGCTATTTCACAGTGGGCGTAGACGGATTATCTTTCTCTTTTAATGATCAGAAAGAATATCGCATCTTTAACTGCAGAAAAAAGAAAACAGATCTGCTTTTTTACTTTAATGCTCTGTTTCAAGAACTGGATAATCAATCGGAAGGGTACGAAAAAATCTGCAGACATATGCTTAATATTCTGATCCTTCAGCTTCAGCGGATCACAGATTCTCCTTTTGAACTGATCACTGCACAACATCCAAGCAAGGAATGTGCACATATCAAGCGATATCTTGATTCTAATTACGGAGAAAACATCTCTCTTGATCATCTGTCTGCCATCAGCACCTGAACAAGTATTATCTCAGCCATGAATTTACCAAATATTATGGGATTTCTCCTATGAACTATCTAACAGAAAGCGAATCGAGGTATGTAAAGAACTTCTGGAAAATACTGATTACGGGATTTCAGATATTGCGCATCTCACAGGATTCTCCTCTCAGAGTTATCTCTCCCAGAGCTTTCGCAAATCCTGTGGCATGACTGCAGGAACTTACCGTAAACTTAAGAAAAAAAGAAAGGATCCTATTTAATATCATGCAATACACATTTCCAAACTACTATAAAGAATTTTCCTGCATTGCAGGAGCCTGTCCGGATACCTGCTGCGCAGGATGGCAGATCGTGATTGACGATCAGACACTGAAGAAGTACCAGCACTTTAAAGGTCCGTTCCGCAATCGCCTGCACAATGATATTGACTGGAAAGAACATGTTTTCCGCCAGTATAACAGACGCTGTGCTTTTCTCAACGAAGAGAACCTGTGTGATATCTACACAGAAGCAGGACCGGAAATGTTCTGCAGAACCTGCAGAAATTATCCTAGACATATTGAAGAATTTGAAGGTCTGCGTGAGATTTCCCTGTCGCTCTCCTGTCCGGAGGCAGCAAGGATTTTACTTTCCCAAAAAGAAAAGGTACACTTTATCACAAAAGAAAAAAAGACAAAAGAAGAAGTCTATGATGACTTTGATTATTTCCTGTTCACTGCACTTATGGACACCCGTGATATGCTTATAGATATCATCCAGGACAGAGCTGTACCCATGCAGAAACGTCTGTGGAAACTTCTGGCTGCTGCACATGATTTCCAGTTATGTGTAAATAAAAATGAACTCTTTAAATGGGAAGAAATGCGAAAACGACATGAAGATTCCGGATACGGAGATAGATTTTGCAACAAAATTTACTCTCGTATAAATACAGATAACATAGAAAACAGTTCTGCTGCATCTGCCTGCGCAAATACACCAGAACAATTATTTAAAAAAATGTGGAAAACTGTTGTCCCGGAAATGGAGGTTCTGCGCCCGGGATGGCAGGAATACTTAAAGAATTGTCTGACTCCACTGTATAATGGAAATACAGATCCGCAGTCTGACTCCGGAAATCTTTATTCCTGGCAGAAAAGTGAATTTGATTTCTCTTATCCGGACTGGCAGATTCAGGAGGAACAGCTTCTTGTTTACTGGATCTATACCTATTTCTGCGGTGCAGTTTATGATGATGAGATCTTCACCAAGGTGAAAATGGCAGTTGTGGGCACCCTGTTCATCCATGAATTAAATGTGGGAACCTATCTGAAAAACAACCGGCAGTTTAAGCTGGATGACCAGATCCGTATCTGTTATCAGTTTTCAAGAGAACTGGAACACTCAGATCTTAACCTGAACAGATTTGAAGAATTAATGTCTGAAAAAGAGATTTTCTCCTTTGAAAATCTGCTGAAAATCTGCTGATGCAAATAAAAATCCAGTTATTATGAGCACTAAATCAATCGGAAGGCCTCTGATGGTCTTCCGATTGATTTTAATAATTAATATTGTCCTCTCATTACTGTGTTTTCAGCATATGCCAGAATTCTATCTGTTTTCATTTAGAGCGTGTTTGAAAAATCATTTCAACAATCTGTACTCTCTAATCTACGGATCATAGATACCAGATGTCCGGCACAATTTCGGATTTCTTCTTCTGTAAGTTTACCTTCTTTATATGCCTGGCGAATATTCTTATCATCATCCGGATTTCCAGGCATGATAATGTCATTGCCTGCTGCCACACAAACCCACGGAATGCTTCCATCCTCCGGTACTGTCGTATTCCAGTCAGACATTATAACTCCGTCAAACCCCCACTCTTCACGTGCAATCCTTGTACAAAGGTCCTTGCTGTTTGCTGCATGCACACCATTGATCAGATTATAGGAAATCACCTTTCGGACAGAGTGACCTTTGATTTGAATTTATTGAAGTCTTCTGATTCAATGGAAGGCTATTATGAGATAATCCATCGTTATCTGCAAATTTTTGATTATGTGAAAAAGGATGAAACAACAGAAGTTTATACTGCTTCCAATTTGCTGCCGTTTACTCTTTATTCTGAATATGAGTATCTGTCTAAATTTCGTCTTTGCCGTTGGATTTATCAGAATGGTGAGATCAAGACTCCTAATTCTTTAAGAGATATGCAGGTGGAAGACCGGATTGTGAGTGCACATAAGAAACTATGTGAAAGCGTGAAGAAATGCCGGAAAACGCATTTTATATGGGACACGAACATCTTTTATTCTTTTGTAAAGGAGATAAAATACTTTGCCGTTCTTAACTGATAACCGATGATGATGTATTGCATTTGAAAACCGAGCTGTATCAGTTGCTTGCCATGATGGAGGAACTTTCGGTAACGGGAGAATTCAGTGAAGGCGGAAAAGTTTGTTTTTATCTTTCTAATATTCATTTTGAGGCTACCTATAGCTATATAGAAAAACGGGATTTTCAAATAAGTTTATTGCGGGTGTATTCCATCAATTCAATGGATTCACAAAGTTTTCATATCTGCCGGATGCAATGTAACTGGATCCAATCATTAAAGCGTCATTCTATCTTGATTTCAGAGAGTGGCGAGATGCAGCGCATAGATTTTTTACAAAAACAACAAGCTATTATCGATAGTTTGTAAAGAGTGCCATTTGCCACGAATTACGAATATCGCAACTTTTTATCCGGATAGTGCGTACAATGCAAAAATCTATTTGGATGGAGCTTGTTTTTTATATTTTGCAACAGCCGCTTGCACTCATTGCATAATAAGTTGTCAGTCAGTTGGATTATTGTCTGTTTCAGAAATGAATATAATTCACAGCCTCACTCTATTTCCCGATATTTGCAGTATAAGAATTAGATGAGTATTCATGTTAGATGGAAGGGGATAATGAATGATGAAAAGAGATAATAAAACCTATAGAAACTGGCTCTGCTTACTGTGGCTGGCTGTCTTTACTTCTTGTATGGATGAAACTTTCACCGCTAGCGATGTGGAAGGTACATTTATATCTATTAGGGGAATGGCACCTCATACGGGTAGTGTGCATTCTGGGACTCCGGAAGATTATATCATTCATACGCTCCGTGTTTTGGCATTTGACAAAGACGGGTGATAAAGTAACCAACCTATTTTATAATGCACATTCCGGTGATATTATTCGTCATCCCATTGATGCAGGAAGTTACGATTTTGTGTTTTTGGCCAATGAGCCGGCTTATCAACGGTCCGGACTTATTGGATGCTATCACTCATTATGGTGATTTGAATCATATAGCCTATCCCGCTGATTTTTTCTCATCAGAACAAATTATTCCAATGATGCAGGAAATAGAGAATGTGACCGTGTTATCCGGCGGACAGGGAGCGACATTGGAAGATAATACAACAGTATCTATATTGCAATTGGCTCTTGAAAGAATGGGGGTACGGGTAGATGTCATATTGAGGG
>ENA-OQIC01000685-OQIC01000685.1-human-gut-metagenome-genome-assembly--contig:-NODE-685-length-14135-cov-2.742504_pt1 | contig 14135 bp, 17 predicted proteins | sample MGYA00242572_ERZ504736 | MGnify/ENA primary metagenome ERZ504736 (study PRJEB26092, sample SAMD00036201) | human gut metagenome | host: Homo sapiens | study: EMG produced TPA metagenomics assembly of... | reverse complement strand
CTACCCGTTCTGCAGTAAAGCAGATAGGAGTTTCGATCGCTTTGAACTCTTCATTGAAAAGATCTTCACAATATTTCACCAAAGCCAACAATTCTTCTTCATTTTCAGCAGGAATAGTCACTACAGCATGTGCCTCGCGAGGTATGGCATTCCGCATATTTCCGCCTTCCCAGCTTGCCAGGCGGGCTTCATAAGTTGCTACTGCCTCACGTATAAAACGTACCAACAATTTGTTGGCATTGGCACGTCCCTGATTAATCTCCAATCCGGAATGTCCTCCACGAAGACCTTTCAGATTCACTCTAATAGCGATATCACCTTCTTCCGGAGCAACTTCCTTATATTCAAGAGAAGCAGTTACATCCATACCACCGGCACAGCCAATATAAAGTTCACCTTCATCTTCAGAATCAAGATTAAGCAATATTTCGCCATTCACCGTACCCGGTTTTAAGCCAAAAGCACCATACATACCCGTTTCTTCATCTTTCGTAATCAAAGCCTCCAATGGCCCGTGTTTTAGATTCTGATCTTCAAGAACAGCCATGATAGCAGCTACACCCAAACCATTATCGGCCCCCAATGTAGTACCTTTCGCTTTTACCCATTCACCATCTATATAAGTTTCGATCGGATCTTTCTCAAAATCGTGAACTGTATCGTTATTTTTCTGCGGAACATATCCATATGTGCCTGAAGGATAACTCCTTTACGATTCTCCATCCCCGGAGTGGCGGGTTTACGGATAATCACATTACCGGCATCATCCACAAAAGTTTTCAATCCAAGACTATTACCGAAGTTTACCAGAAATTCGGTAATTTTTTCCATATGTCCCGATGGGCGGGGAATCTGTGTCAAAGAATAAAAGTGCTTCCATACATTTTGTGGAGCTAAATCAAGAATTGTGCTCATAAATGAATTATTTATAGGTTTTAAATCAATTTCTACAGGTCAAAGCTACTAAAAAGAATGGAAAAGAAAGAATTACCGGAAGAAATTCAAATAAAAAAAGTTCAAAAAGCGGATTCAGAGATTAAATATATATCTTTCGGTACATACAATATTTAATCCGCCCCGTCACTTCCGGTGTAAAAAAGAAATAGTCACCAATCCATAAACACCCAATAAAATAACCAGTAGAGTCTGGATGCCATGAACAATTAGTGCAAAAATCCCTGCATCCGTCGCATTTACCCCGTAAAGCATCATCATGGTAATAACGGCAAAATGCCATGGACCGGCTCCATTCGGAGTAGGCACAATTACAGCAAAGGTACCTCCAACAAACATAACCAATGCAGCAAGTAAGCCAAATGTGCCGTAAAAGCAAAACAATAAAAAGTGAAATAAAAATGCAGGAAATAGCTAAGCCATATCAAAAAACTATAGAGTAGAAAAAGCGGAAGATTCTTCACATTACGCAGTGACATAATTCCTTCACAAACATTAAGCACAACTCCTTTCACTTTCTCAAAGAAAGAAAGCGTACGAATCAGATAGTAGAGAAGTACAATAACTCCGATTGTACAAAATAAAACAATGTAAAACCAGACAGAAGTAAGTAAATGCATGAATGAGGGGATTTTCGTTCCGGTTTGCTCAAGGAAGGTAACAAACACAGGCATTTGCAATAGAACCGTAACGCCGGTAATCAAAAGAATAGTCACAGTATCTACCAGACGTTCGGTAACCACAGTTCCTAAAGATTTAGCAAAAGAAACGTTGTCATACTTAGCAAGTACCCCGCAACGACTCACCTCACCTACCCTCGGTACAACCAAACTAGCTGCATACGAAATGAAAATGGCATCAACACAATCCCTTCTTCGGGAAATGCTCCCAAGGCTCCAGCGTCTGGCGCCAACGCCAACCACGAAATACCTGTGCAAATATGCCGAAAAGAAGCGAGAAAGCCATCCACCACCAGTTTGTGCCATGTTGCAAAACTTCCGTAGCCTTCACAAAATCGAAGTCACGATAGACCCAATATAAGATAAAGCCTCCCAAAACCAATGGTAAGATAAGTTTCAGCGCCTTTTTTATTAGTTTCTTCATCCCTAATTCTTTATTCTTCATTTAAAAGAATTACCTTTGTCTGCTGCAAAAGTAGTTATTTAGTTGATAAATGAAATTAGTAAAGCCTAAAAAGTTTCTCGGACAACATTTCCTGAAAGACCTGAAAGTGGCACAGGACATTGCCGATACAGTAGATACATTCCCCGATTTGCCAATTTTGGAAGTCGGACCGGGAATGGGTGTGCTCACTCAGTTTCTTGTTAAGAAAGAACGGTTGGTAAAAGTTGTAGAGGTAGACTACGAATCAGTAGCCTATTTGCGAGAAGCCTATCCGTCATTGGAAGATAACATCATCGAGGATGACTTCCTGAAAATGAACTTACAACGTTTGTTCGACGGACATCCTTTCGTCTTAACTGGAAACTACCCTTACAACATATCCAGCCAAATTTTCTTCAAAATGCTGGATAACAAGGATCTGATCCCCTGCTGTACTGGAATGATTCAAAAAGAAGTAGCCGAACGCATCGCCGCCGGACCGGGTAGTAAAACGTATGGTATACTCAGCGTTCTGATACAGGCCTGGTATCGGGTAGAATATCTGTTTACAGTAAATGAACAGGTGTTCAATCCACTCCCAAAGTGAAAGCGCAGTCATACGAATGACACGCAACGAGACACAAGAGCTCGGTTGTGACCCCAAGCTATTTAAACAAATTGTAAAAACAACTTTCAACCAGCGTCGAAAGACATTACGAAATTCAATCAAACCGATTTTAGGTAAAGATTGCCCGTTGACAGAAGACGCCCTGTTTAATAAACGACCGGAACAACTATCGGTACAAGAGTTTATCCACCTGACAAATCAGGTGGAACAAACACTAAAAGTTCCGATAGGACCAGTTTCTCAGATAGAAAATCCATAAAGAACCAACCGGATTATCGGACTGAACTAACAAAGTAGGAAATGTAATATACAAAACTTGTCTTCCTTATTATTATAGGAAGTTAAGTAAGGCTGTAATTATGAACGAAGAATACATTGACAACGTAAAAGAACTTATCGAAGAAAAAGATGCCGATAAGGTAAAAGAGCTTCTTATCGACCTACACCCTGCTGACATAGCGGAATTGTGTAACGAGTTGAACCCGGAAGAAGCCCGCTTCGTCTACCGATTACTTGATAATGAAACAGCTGCGGATGTACTTGTCGAAATGGATGAAGACGTTCGTAAAGAGTTTCTCGACATCCTGCCATCAGAAACTATTGCCAAACGCTTCGTTGACTATATGGATACGGACGACGCAGTAGACCTGATGCGTGAACTGGATGAGGATAAACAGGAAGAAATACTTTCGCACATTGAAGACATCGAGCAGGCAGGAGACATTGTCGACCTGCTGAAGTATGATGAAAATACTGCCGGTGGTTTGATGGGTACGGAAATGGTAACCGTCAACGAAAACTGGAGTATGCCCGAATGTCTGAAAGAGATGCGCCAACAAGCCGAAGAACTCGACGATATCTACTATGTATATGTAATAGATGATGATGAACGCCTTCGCGGAATATTTCCACTGAAAAAGATGATCACATCTCCCTCTGTATCTAAAGTAAAACATGTAATGCAGAAGGATCCTATCTCAGTACACGTAGACACCCCTATCGATGAAGTGGCACAAATTATTGAGAAATATGACTTGGTTGCCATTCCTGTTCTTGACAGTATAGGCCGACTAGTAGGACAAATCACCGTAGATGACGTCATGGACGAAGTTCGTGAACAATCAGAACGTGACTACCAGTTAGCATCCGGTCTTTCTCAAGATGTAGAAACAGACGATAATGTACTCCGCCAGACTACTGCCCGCTTACCTTGGTTGTTAATCGGTATGATTGGAGGTATTGGCAACTCTATGATATTGGGGAACTTTGATTCCACTTTTGCCGCGCATCCCGAAATGGCCCTTTACATTCCATTGATTGGTGGTACAGGCGGAAACGTAGGAACTCAATCGTCAGCTCTCGTCGTACAAGGCTTGGCCAACAGTTCCCTTGACGCCAAAAATACTTTCAAGCAAGTCAGCAAAGAAGCCGTAGTTGCCTTGATCAATGCTACGATCATCTCTTTATTGGTATATACCTATAATTTTATCCGTTTCGGAGCAACCGCCACAGTCACTTATTCGGTATCCATCAGTCTGTTCTCAGTAGTGATGTTTGCCTCCATCTTCGGTACTTTGGTTCCAATGACACTCGAAAAGATGAAAATAGATCCGGCCATAGCTACAGGACCGTTTATTGCCATTACGAACGATATCATCGGCATGATGATGTATATGGGGATTACGGTGTTATTATCGTAAAAAATGACTCAATTAAAAAAAAATAAAGGAAAATAGTATGAAGTAATCATTTTATTTCATTAATTTGTGACCTAATGGATTTAAAGACAAATCCTGTTTTCCTAAAAACGAATATACAATGATGGACTCTCATGACACTAACCAACCTTTGAAACAAGGGGAATTAGAAGAAGAAAAAAAAGCGGTTGAGGTTTCTGAAGAAATTACAGAAACTCCGGCTGAAGAAACTATTGTGGAAAACCGACAGAAAATGCTTCGAAACTAAGCTCCAAAGAAGAGGTGCTGCTCCGGTTAAAAGAAGTTGCCCAAGATGCTGAAAATGCAAACAAGCAGGAACTGGATGGTTTAAAGCAAACTTTCTATAAAATTCATAATGCCGAAATCGAGGCTGTGAAAAAAACGTTCGTAGAGAATGGTGGTGCCGAAGAAGAATTTATTGCTCAGCCCAGTGGCGTGGAAGAAGAATTCAAAAGTTTGATGGCAGCTATTAAAGAAAAAAGAAGTGCCTTGGCAGCTGAGATTGAAAAGCAAAAGGAAGAAAATCTACAAGTTAAACTATCGATTATCGAAGAGTTGAAAGAGTTAGTGGAATCACCCGATGACGCCAACAAATCCTACAACGAATTTAAAAAGCTACAGCAGCAGTGGAACGAAGTGAAATTGGTGCCACAAGCTAAAGTGAACGAGTTATGGAAGAACTACCAGTTGCATGTTGAAAAGTTCTATGATATATTAAAACTGAATAATGAATTCAGAGAATACGACTTCAAAAAAAACCTGGAGATTAAAACACATCTCTGTGAAGCTGCCGAAAAGTTGGCCGATGAACAAGATGTAGTCTCCGCTTTCCATCAATTACAGAAACTACATCAGGAGTTCCGTGACACCGGTCCTGTCGCCAAAGAATTACGTGACGAAATATGGAATCGCTTTAAAGCCGCTTCTACAGCCGTCAACCGTCGCCATCAGCAGCATTTCGAAGCTCTAAAAGAGACTGAACAACATAATTTGGATCAGAAAACAGTTATCTGTGAAATAGTAGAAGCTATTGAGTTTGACCAATTGAAAACATTTGCGGCATGGGAAACCAAGACACAAGAGGTGATCGCCCTGCAAAACAAATGGAAAACAATTGGTTTTGCTCCGCAGAAAATGAACGTGAAAATCTTTGAGCGTTTCCGTAAAGCTTGTGACGAATTCTTTAAAAAGAAAGGAGAATTCTTCAAGTTGCTGAAAGAAGGTATGAATGCTAATCTGGAAAAGAAAAAGGCATTGTGCGAAAAAGCAGAATCTCTGAAAGATAGTACAGAATGGAAAGAAACGGCTGAAATCTTAACCAAGCTCCAAAAGGAATGGAAAACAATTGGCCCTGTTTCTAAAAAATACTCGGACGCTGTTTGGAAACGTTTCATTACTGCATGTGATTACTTCTTTGAGCAAAAAGGCAAGGCCACTTCTTCTCAACGTTCTGTAGAACAAGAGAATCTAGAAAAGAAGAAGGCAATCATTGCCCGCTTAACTGCTATTGACGAAACGACGGATGCCGATGAAGCAAGCAAAGAGGTTCGTGAATTGATGAAAGAATGGAATGGTATCGGACATGTACCGTTTAAAGAGAAAGACAGGCTTTATAAACAATATCACGGTTTGATTGACCAACTTTTCGATCGATTTAATATCAGTGCATCGAACAAGAAACTGAGTAATTTCAAATCTTCTATCGGCAATATTCAAAGTGGAGGCTCCCAGTCACTCTACCGTGAACGTGAGAAATTAGTCCGTACATACGAAAACATGAAAAATGAACTCCAAACTTATGAAAATAATTTGGGCTTCCTGACTACCTCTTCTAAGAAAGGAAATAGTCTTTTGACAGAAATCAACCGCAAGGTGGAAAAATTAAAATCCGACTTAGAATTAGTATTGCAGAAAATAAAAGTAATCGATGAATCAATCAAAGAAGAATAAAGGAAAATAATTTTAGTTCTATGTAAAAGGCGTATCAAAGGGATTTTGAATCTCTTTGATACGCCTTTTCTAAATTCAAGTGTTACACATTAAAACAGGTATAAACATTCCCCATTTACCTACATAATATCAACAGATTATATTATTTCGTTTGAAAGAACGATAAGAAACGGTTCTCTGCCACCGAAGATATTACCGAACAACTGTTTTATCAAAAAGACTTAAAAGGATAAAAAATCCCTCTAAAACCGTAGTTTTAGAGGGATTTTACTTATTTATAATGTGAATTTGTTGGGCTATCTGGACTCGAACCAGAAATGACAGGACCAGAATCTGTAGTGTTACCATTACACCATAGCCCAATGTGACTTACGATCAACATCTCTTGTTTCTCGTTTGCGGTTGCAAAGGTACAAAGTTTTTTTAATCACAAATACTTTTCGCTCTTTTTTTCTAAAAAATATCTAATATGCCGGATTCCAAAGAGATGCATACCCTAAAAAAACAAAATGAAATAGATTTAGCACATTACTTTCATTGATACAATAAATCAGCGTATATTTGTAAAAAATATCACGTTTATGACAAGAAAACAAAGAATCCCCTTTCCTTGTTATAAACAGAAACTGAACATTGATTATTTAATTTCAACCTATAAATGAACGAAACGAAAGTATTAATAGAAAAGATAACCGAAGGTATACAAGAAAAAAAAGGTAAAAACATTGTCATAGCAGACTGACAAACATAGACGACACGATATGCAAATACTTTGTAATCTGTCAGGGGAACTCTCCCAGCCAGGTCATTGCCATTGTAGATTCCATAAAAGAATTTACCCGCAAAGGTGCCGGCACCAAACCCTCTGCCATCGACGGACAGCGAAATGCAGAATGGGTAGCTATGGACTTTTCAGATGTATTAGTACATGTATTCCTACCGGAAGCCAGAAACTTTTATAATTTGGAGCACCTGTGGCAGATGCCAAGTTAACTACAATTCCCGACATTGATTAATCTATCAGTATGGACAATAACAGCAAGAAACCCAACAATAAAGTAAATATGCCCAAGTTCAACCTGAACTGGATGTATATGATTATCGCCCTAATGCTTTTAGGGCTGTATTTCGCTAACGGAAGCAGTTCTATCAGTAAGAACATCTCTTACGATGAGTTCCAGCAGTACGTACGTGACGGCTATGTAAGTAAAGTGATCGGTTATGATGATAATTCGGTCGAGATTTATATCAAACCCCAGTATGTAGGAACCGTATTCAAACAAGATTCCACCCGTGTAGGCCGGAATCCGATGATCACTACGGAAGCCCCTTCACGCGAGAACCTGGATAACTTTCTACAAAAAGAAAAAGAGGAGACGCACTTTGACGGTTCTGTCAGCTATGATAAGAAAAAAGACTATTTCAGTGCAATACTTTGGAATGTACTGCCGATTGTTTTCCTGATTGCTTTATGGATATTCTTCATGCGACGCATGGGCAGTGGTGCCAGCGGAGGTGCAGGCGGAGTATTCAATGTAGGAAAGTCGAAAGCCCAGCTTTTTGAAAAAGGCGGTTCCATCAAAGTAACTTTCAAAGATGTAGCCGGACTGCAGAAGCCAAACAAGAAGTAGAAGAAATTGTGGAATTCCTGAAAGAGCCCCAGAAATATACTGACCTGGGAGGTAAAATTCCTAAAGGCGCTCTATTGGTGGGCCTCCGGGAACAGGTAAAACGTTGCTTGCGAAAGCTGTGGCCGGTGAAGCCAATGTACCTTTCTTCTCTTTGGCCGGTTCCGATTTCGTTGAAATGTTTGTCGGTGTAGGTGCATCCCGTGTACGCGACCTCTTCAAACAAGCTAAAGAGAAAGCTCCTTGTATCGTTTTCATCGACGAGATTGATGCTGTAGGACGTGCTCGCGGTAAGAATCCTGCAATGGGCGGAAATGATGAACGTGAAAATACGTTGAACCAGTTGCTGACGGAAATGGATGGTTTCGGCTCAAATAGCGGTGTTATTATCCTGGCAGCCACCAACCGTGTGGATGTACTAGACAAGGCATTGCTCCGTGCCGGACGTTTCGACCGACAAATCCATGTAGATTTACCTGATCTGAACGAACGTAAAGAAGTATTTGGCGTACACTTGCGCCCCATCAAAATAGACGATACGGTAGATGTAGACTTACTGGCACGCCAGACACCCGGATTTTCGGGTGCAGACATTGCCAATGTATGTAATGAAGCTGCTCTGATCGCCGCGCGTCACGGAAAGAAATTCGTAGGCAAGCAAGACTTTCTGGACGCAGTAGACCGTATTATCGGCGGACTTGAAAAGAAAACAAAGATTACTACGGAAGCCGAACGTCGGTCTATTGCCCTGCACGAGGCCGGACACGCCAGCATTTCCTGGTTATTGGAATATGCCAATCCATTGATTAAGGTAACTATCGTCCCCCGCGGGCGGGCCTTGGGCGCTGCCTGGTATCTGCCGGAAGAAAGACAGATCACGACTAAAGAGCAAATGCTCGACGAGATGTGTGCTACTTTGGGCGGGCGTGCTGCCGAAGACCTTTTCATCGGCCGTGTATCAAGCGGAGCTGCTAACGATCTTGAGCGCGTAACCAAACAGGCGTATGGCATGATCGCATATTTGGGTATGAGTGAAAAGCTACCCAATTTATGCTATTATAATAATGATGAGTATTCATTCCAGCGTCCATATAGTGAAAAAACTGCCGAACTGATTGACGAAGAGGTCAAAAGAATGGTAAACGAACAGTATGAACGTGCCAAACAGATTCTCTCGGAACACAAAGAGCAACACAACGAATTGGCACAGCTACTGATCGATAAAGAAGTCATCTTTGCTGAGGATGTAGAACGTATCTTTGGAAAACGTCCTTGGCTTCTCGTTCGGAGGAAATCATGGCAGCCAATAACAAACAAGAAAACGCCGTTCATCCTGCAGATGGAGAAGATGTAGACACAACTACTCCGCAAGCAACAGAGTCTCAAGAGGGCAATACGCAACAAGAGTCAGCGGCATCACAAAACTAAAAACGTAGCAACACCTTGAAGAACAACTTTTTACAACGCGCCATAACAGGAATATTATTCGTAGCCATCATAGTGGGTTGTATACTATATGATCCACTGGCTTTCGGCACTCTTTTTGTCATTGTCAGCGCTCTGACTATACGCGAATTCGGACATCTCGTCAACCAATCGGGAGAGGTAAGCATCAACCGGACTATCACCATGTTGGGAGGAGCTTATCTGTTTCTGGCCATTATGGGTTTCTGTATCGACGCTGCCGGTTCTAAAATATTTATTCCTTATCTGATATTAATCATTTATCTGATGGTAAGCGAGTTATATCTCAAAAAGAAGAATCCGGTTTTAAACTGGGCTTACTCCATGCTGAGCCAGATGTACATCGCGCTTCCCTTTGCCATGCTGAATGTGCTTGCTTTCCAGAATGATCCGGAAGCAAGCAGCGTATCATACAATCCGATATTGCCTCTATCCATCTTTGTCTTTTTATGGCTGAATGATACGGGGGCATATTGTTTCGGATCACTTTTCGGCAAACACCGCCTGTTTGAACGCATATCACCTAAAAATCATGGGAAGGTTCCATTGGCGGAGGTATTGTAGCCATTGCCTCTTCATTTGTTTTTGCCTGCTACTTCCCCATCATGACATGCAGAATGGGCGGGACTGGCATTGGTAGTTGTCATTTTCGGAACTTGGGGTGACCTGACAGAGTCTCTGCTGAAACGCCAATTGCAGATTAAAGATTCAGGAAGTATTCTACCCGGACATGGAGGTATGCTCGATCGCTTCGACAGTTCACTAATGGCTATACCGGCAGGCGTTATTTACCTATATGCACTGACATTGGTCTAAAGCAGACAAAAAAATAAGTCACAAAAAATAACGGGCTACAAACACCAAGTACCCTGCAAAAGATAGCAGAAACTTATTGTTTGTAGCCCGTTATTCTTTTAACTAACCTTCTTTTATTTTATTTGCACTTCATCCGAAAGCGTCACCTGCTTTGCTTCCTCCGGCATTGACTGACCCTTTAAGTTAAAGACCACTTCCGTTTCCCCGTCCTTTACGGAATTCAATTTCACCTTAATGCCTTTCTTACCGGTCAGATCCAATGAATTCAAGTTGAAAGATACGGCACCATTCGCCTGGCGAGCGGTCACATCATCGTATGTTTTATAGCGAAGTTCCAAATGGATGTATCCATCATCCTCTCCTTCAGCAGCTGTAGCCCGCATATCACGAACCAGACTGACAAGATGCTTCTCCTTAACCGGTAAATTCTGACGGAAAATGACATTCAGGTATCCCCCGCCGATCCACATCATATCCTTGTTAACCCAAACCGGATCATTCCCAAATTCCGATTCATTCTCAGCCGTCAAATCTTCTACCTGTTTGGTCAGGACATTATAATTATGCTCTACCTTCACAGCATGATCATATCCTTCATAGTTATCGTAAAGTGGGTTGAAGTAAGTAATCACCCGTTGCCCGTCTATCGGCTTATAAAATGGAATAGCAGTTGCAGCCGGCCAAAGAGTTCCCCAACGGTCAGCATTCAGCGAATAAGTGTCGCCACCGACCACACGTACCGTAGCCCAATCTACCGCTATATCTCCCAATGAATAGCCATCATTATCGTCACACGATTGCAATGCCGGCAGCATCAGTGTCAACATTGCCATCCAAAGTAGTTTTATTTTTTTCATCTCTTTTTTTAGTTAATCCTTATATCCTATAAATAAAAAAACCGGGCATTTACTGCACCGGTCTCCTGTTTATTATTGAATAAAAAACTATTTTTTAAGCAATTTCACCATTTCACGAGCTGCATGCCGGGGGGCTCCGGCCGGTCCGAGTAACCGTGCCATCTCTTCGTAACCGTCCAACATTTTGCGACGATAATCCTCCCGAAACAGCAAACACTCCAATTCGGCCCGCATATTCTCTACCGTCATCGTATCGGCCACCAACTCCCTGACAACTTCACGTCCGGCAATCAGATTGACCAACGAGATAAACTTCACCTTCAAAATATGCCTTCGGAGAAAAGACACCAATTTGCCCACCGGAGTATGATAACAAACCACCTGAGGAACACGGAAAAGAGCTGTCTCGAGAGTAGCCGTACCGGAAGTAACCAAGGCAACATCCGCCTGTTGGAGCAAACGATAAGTCCGGTCAAAAATCACCGCCAGTTCCGTTCCTTTTACAAATTTGGCATAGTATTCCGGAGAAATGCCCGGAGCAGCTGCCAGCACAAGCTGATAACCGGGAAAAGCTGAAGCAGCCCGGATCATATCGGGCAGATTATCCTTAATCTCCTGTTTTCTGCTACCTGCAAGCAAAGCTATGATAGGTTTATCTGCCAATTCACTATCGGCAATAAAATCAGCAAAGGACTCCTGATGCGACGCCTTGAAGGCGGTCACCTCATCTACCGTCGGATTTCCCACATAATGAATGGGATATCGATGTCCTTGAAAAATCCTACCTCAAAAGGAAGTATGGAAAAAAGCTCGTCCACATCTCTTTTTATATTCTTGATCCGATACTCTTTCCATGCCCAAATCTTGGGAGAGATATAATAATAAACCGGTATCTTTGTTTTCGCATGCACAAACTTAGCAATATCGAGATTAAAGCCCGGATAATCCACCAGAATGACCACATCGGGCGACCACGCCACGATGTCCTCCTTGCATCTCTTCATGTTGGCAAAAATGGTCGGCAAATGTAGCAGCACAGGGATAAACCCCATGTAGGCCAACTCTTTATAATGCTTCACCATTGTTCCTCCCACGCAGCCATCAAATCACCGCCAAAGAAGCGAAATTCAGCTTCCGGGTCTTCCTCTTTCAGTGCAGCCATCAAGTGGGAAGCATGCAAATCGCCCGAAGCCTCGCCAACAATCAGATAATATTTCATAATTCCCAGGATTTCAGTTCATCCATAAAATGATAAGCGGTCATATCCACTACAGTAGGTGTAATCGCTACGTATCCATTAGCCAGTGCCCAGTGATCATTCTTTTCGTTTTCCGGTTCATGATCGATAAATTCTCCGGTTAACCAATAGAAATTCGCATCGTCTCTCCGGGGGCAAGCCTGCCATTCTCCGCTCCAATGTCCTTTGGCCTGTTCGCAGATTCTCACCCCTTTTATCTCCTGAGTATTAGGAAAATTCACATTGAGCAAGTCAGTGGCGGAAGTCCTTTCTCAAGCACCATCGCAGCTATTCTCCGGACATAAGGTCCTGCTGCATCAAAATCAGCTCCGGGGGCGTGGTCACAAATAGAGAAACCGATAGAAGGAATCCCATTGAGACAACCTTCGATCACGATCCCCATCGTACCGGAATAGTGCACATTGGTAGCGGAATTGTCACCATGGTTGATTCCACCAACAACCAGGTCCGGCTTCCGGTCGAGTATCTGATTCCGTGCCAGTTTTATGCAGTCGGTCGGTGTACCGGAACATTTATAAACAGTCAGTCCCACATCTTTCTTTAATAACTGATAGTGCACCGGCTGTGTCACCGTCAATGCACATCCACTGCCGGAACGAGGGGCATCCGGGGCCATTACCACTATCTCGCCCAGCGGGCGGAGGAATTTTATCAGTTCACTAATACCTTTTGCCATGATGCCGTCGTCATTGGAGACGAGGATCAGAGGTCTTTTATTTTCCATACAATCTACCTTATCTGTTATTTTATGTTTTCGAAATGCACAAAAGTAACAAAAAGAACTTGTATCGACAACAGAACCAAATAGGAAAGCGAAAGTCTCTTCATTTTCCATAGATGATAACTATAAAAGAGAGGAATAAAAACATCCGGGTGTTTTACACAACAACATCCGGATGTTTTAAGATAGAACATGGGGATGTTATTATCCAAAACATGGGGATGTTTTTCCACTTCTCTTTTCATGTAAACCCAGAAAGGGTCTGATGTTTAGCCATGCAGACTACCCGTTTACAAATCTTAATCTTCTGCAAGTGAGTAAAAAAAGGAATCGATATTCAATTTTAATACGTATATTTGCAAGCTAAAAAGAGAAAAAATGCCCGTATCTCACCTGGCAGTTATTAACAAAACAGGTGACTTATCAACAGATTAAGCAAAGTTTCTATTTTTTAGTAGCGCTCTGAGGATTTATCACTTATTTCGCTGCCAATAAATTTAGATAATATGGGAAAAATAATTGCTTTGGCCAATCAAAAAGGTGGTGTAGGAAAAACAACGACTACGATTAACCTCGCAGCTTCGCTGGCTACGCTCGAAAAGAAAGTACTGGTTGTTGATGCAGACCCACAGGCAAATGCCTCTTCCGGATTGGGAGTCGACATCAAGCAATCTGAATGTACTATCTACGAATGCATTATCGACAGAGCCAACGTACAGGACGCTATTCATGACACCGAAATTGATTCGTTGAAAGTCATTTCATCGCACATTAATCTCGTAGGCGCCGAAATAGAAATGCTAAATCTCAAAAACCGCGAAAAGATACTGAAAGAAGTGCTGACTCCGTTAAAGGAAGAGTATGATTATATTTTGATAGACTGCTCTCCTTCGCTGGGACTGATCACAATCAATGCCCTCACGGCAGCCGATCGGTGATTATCCCCGTACAAGCGGAATATTTTGCCCTTGAGGGAATCAGCAAACTGCTGAATACCATCAAGATCATCAAATCGAAACTGAACCCGGCACTCGAAA
>ENA-OQIC01000684-OQIC01000684.1-human-gut-metagenome-genome-assembly--contig:-NODE-684-length-14141-cov-1.904239_pt1 | contig 14141 bp, 13 predicted proteins | sample MGYA00242572_ERZ504736 | MGnify/ENA primary metagenome ERZ504736 (study PRJEB26092, sample SAMD00036201) | human gut metagenome | host: Homo sapiens | study: EMG produced TPA metagenomics assembly of... | reverse complement strand
CGTCAGCTTATAGATCACCTTGATATCCAGATTACCGGGGAAACCTGCCTCACCGTCTTTCGATAGATAAGTCAACTCCAAGGTTTGGTCATCGATCTGTTTCGCGTCCCAAACTACCGCGTGATATCCTTTCGGACCTCCATGCAAGCAATGCCCGTTATTATTCTGCGGAAGTTGATACTCCGTTCCGTCCAACGTAAACTTACCATTTGCGATACGGTTGCCATAACGTCCGATCAAACCACCATAGTTATTATCCGGAAAAGCTACATACTGAGCGATATTATCATACCCAAGCACAACATCCGTCATCTTACCGTTCTTATCAGGCACCATCACGGAAACCAAGCGTCCGCCCCAATTCGTTACGCAAGCCTCAGCCCCTTTCTTATTCTTCAACACATACAAAGCAGTCGGCTTACCATCTACCTCAGATACAAAATCCGACTTCATCAAACCAGAAAGAGTGGCCTCTTCCGTAGCCGCCCCCTTCTCATTCTTACCTCCGCATGACAATAACATACACACTGCCATGACCGCAAAACAAAGTTTTTTCATCTCTTACCTTTAAAATTAATAAATGTTATTCTTCGGGCAAAGATACGCATTCTATCCACATGAGGTCCAATATCCTTACGCATTTTCTCGGGAATCCTTACCGATTTCTACTCGAAGTACTACACCCTTCCTCTTGACATCTTAATCATCCACCATTGTAGATGATCATGCAACAGCCGTTGGAAGATCATGCAACAGCTGTTAGATGATCATCCAACAGCTGATAAATAAGCTAGACCTTCATACAAATCCCCTAATACCTCCCGAAGAAACAGCCAAGGATACATGAAGAAACCGTTTGAATCCTCAACCGATTTCATATTTTGACCCGTTATTCTAGTATAATACGATTCACTTTTGTACATTTGCACACTATTGTAATAAGTGAGTAATGAAACAATATTTAGAGCTGCTCAATAGAGTGCTTACCGAGGGAGTTAGAAAAGAAGACCGGACGGGTACGGGAACGATCAGCGTATTCGGTCATCAGATGCGGTTCAATCTGGAAGAGGGATTCCCGCTACTCACTACCAAGAAGCTGCATCTGAAGTCTATCATCTACGAATTGTTATGGTTCCTGAATGGAGATACCAACGTAAAATATCTGCAAGATCATGGCGTACGCATCTGGAACGAGTGGGCCGACGCGGATGGTAGTTGGGCATATATACGGTTATCAATGGCGGTCATGGCCGGATTATAAAGGAGGATCTATCGACCAGATCACCGAGGCCGTGGAGACGATCAAGCATAACCCGGATTCACGACGAATCATTGTAAGCGCATGGAACGTGGCGGACTTAGACAACATGAACCTGCCTCCTTGCCACGCTTTCTTCCAGTTTTACGTGGCGAACGGACGGTTGAGCCTACAATTGTATCAACGTAGCGCGGATATTTTCCTTGGCGTTCCGTTCAACATTGCCTCCTATGCCTTGTTATTACAAATGATGGCACAAGCTACCGGCCTTAAAGCGGGAGATTTTGTTCATACGTTGGGAGACGCCATATCTACAGCAACCATTTGGAGCAAGTTAAGTTACAATTGACACGTGAGCCACGTGCGTTGCCCCGTATGGAGATCAACCCGGACGTAAAGAGCATCTTCGATTTTAAGTTCGAGGATTTCAATTTGACCGGATACGACCCACATCCCCACATCAAGGGAGAAGTGGCCGTCTGAGAATTGGCAGTTGACGATGGACAGTTGACAGTTAATTCATAAATCATAAATTACAAATCATAAATCAATAAGTCTATGAGTACAATTTCTATCATCGCAGCAATCGCAGATAAAAGCGCGATCGGAAAGAATCAGCAATTATTATGTCACATGCCTTCAGACATGAAGCGTTTCAAGGAATTAACCACGGGACATGCGGTAATCATGGGACGTAAGACATTCGAGTCTCTCCCTGTAGCGCCACTGCCCAATCGGAAGAATGTCGTATTGACGACTATGCCCGAGGCTGGTTTCGTGAATTGTTTCGCTTGCGAGTCTATGGGGGCCGCTCTGGATTTATGTGAGAAAGAGGACGAGATATTCATCATTGGCGGCGCGTTGGTCTACAGACAGGCCTTGAGAATAGCCGACAAAATGTATATTACCCGCATCCATCATGAGTTTCCCGACGCGACCTCGTTCTTTCCCGTCGTAAACTGGGACCTTTGGGAAGAGACTGAACGTGAGGAGTATCCCGCAGACGAGAAGAACCCTTACCCCTACACCTACATCACCTACGTGCGCAAAAATAAACATTAACGTACGTTTTACAACTTTTTGCTCTTTCTTTGTATCTATATAGGAAAGGTTTATTGTTAAACTTATAAAACCCAAAAGATATGAAGATAAGAGCAATTATTTTATCTGCCCTGATACTTTGCGGCATCTCGGCGGTTATTATGTATAGCCGGGCCGCCCAGCCTCAACAAAAAAGTTCTGTTATCACGCAAGCTATAAACGATAAGAATACCCCTATGGTGATCAAGAATCTTATCCTTAAAATGAAAGAACAGATGGAGGTAAACGATGATCAGTTCCCGGAACTGATCAAGGAGGTGGAGAATTACACCAACAGCCTGGCCGACTCGGCTTCCGTGGCGGTATTACATTCCATGCTGGCGGAGATGTATCAGAACTACTACCAACGGAACCAGTGGACCATCAACCAAAGAACCCAATTAAGCGGTTATATCCCGGAGGATATCCGGGTATGGACTTCCAACTTATTCACGGATAAGATCAAGGAAGAGAATCGATTTATCATTGCGACCTACGGCCTTATTGCAAAATACGCCTGTCAGCAAGTTCAAGGATATTCTGGAGATCGGAAAGGACTCGCAAACCCTGCGTCCGACCCTCTATGAGTTCCTTGCCTTCCGGGCACTGGACATCCAACCGACCGTACAGATCTATAAAGACTTGATCGCCTTTCAAAATAAGGAGCCGAATATGAAATCGGTCCTCCTTACGGAATTGGATTACCTACGATTCCTTTACGGGGATAAAAGGGATAAAGAGTCTTTCGAGGCTTACATGAACGCATTGGATGAGCTTTACAGGAACTTAGCTTCTCAAAACTATGCCACCGAGATCTTAATCGCTAAATTGGATTTGGTTAGCGGCAGTATGTTTCGTTACGTCTCTACCAATGGGATTCTATCAAAGCGGAAGAGGTGAAACTATGCGAGGAGGGTATCAAACGATATTCCGGTTACCCTCGCACGGCTATCTTAAAGAATCGCTTGGCGCAATTGGAACAACCTACTTATCCGCATCTACAAACAATACGGTTTATCCGGGACAGCAACTGGGGATCAAGCTGGAATATAAGAATGTACAGAAAGTCATCGTACAAATCTATCGAAGCTCGAAAACACCTTTACAAGCGGCAGCCCATACATCCGCAAAAAAATCAAGTAGCAGCACCTTGGGACAACTCGTAAATGAGAAGACATTCTCTTTGCTACTGCCCAACACCTATTCGCAGCAAGATACGACCTTACATATATCTATGGATCAACCGGGATTGTATGAATGTGTCGTAACCGTACCCGGACAACAGCTAAAGACGATCAATACGGTTAGCGTAACCCGATTGGCCGCGATCTATCGTAATCTTTCCGGTAATAAACAAGAGGTCATGGTTACCGACTATCTTAGCGGGAAGCCTGTTGATGGGGCTATCGTTACCTATTACGGAGGTCAGCGTCGTAGCTTGCAAGAACTGGGTACCGTCAAGACAGACCGGGAAGCTTGGCCACGCTTCCAGCGAACAGTCAAGTATTGGCGTTCCAAGCCAGCAGACCGGGAGATACCAACGCTATGTTGACAAATATCTATCCGATGGGTTCCGGCCACAAACCGGAAAAGAACCCGATAGAAGTCTCTATCTTTACGGACCGTGGGCTTTACCGTCCGGGACAAACCATTTTCTTCAAAGGCCTCGCTATGTAAAAGACTCGAACGACCCGCATACCGTGGCCGGACAGCCTTTTACGGTGACCTTATACGACGCTAACGGGAAAGAGATAACCCAGAAGAAAGTCACGACCAATGAGTTCGGTTCCTTTAACGGAGAGTTCTCCCTCCCCAAACAGACCCTAAGCGGCGTCTTCCGGTTAAGTACCGGACAGATGAGCGTATATATTCATGTAGAGGAATACAAACGTCCGACTTTCCAAGCGTACTTCCTCCCGATCAAGGGCGATATCGCTTTCGGCGATTCCGTAACCATACAAGGCAAGGCGGCTACATTCTCCGGCGTGTCGCTGCCCAGCGGAGATGTCACTTGGCGTATTACACGCAGGCCCTTCCTGTTGTGGAGGTATTTCCGTCCGAGCGCTCCGACACAAGTTGCGGAAGGGAGTACCACCCTTTCCGGCGATGGGACATTCAGCGTATCTTTCCGTCCCCAAAAAGAGGAGGATACGAATCCATACGCTTCCGCATACCAGACCTACGAGGTATCGGCTACCGTAACCGATAGCAAGGGAGAGACCCAAGAGGCGAATTACACCTTCTCGGTAGGAGAATCCAGTATCGTCTTATTCACGAACCTACCGCCACAAATCGAGAAAGACTCGGTAAAAGCCGTAGTCGAAGCCCGGACAATCAATGGGGAGATGGTTTCCACCTCCGGTACTTTCAAGATCGTAGAACTGATCGCGAACCGATCCGATAAGAATAGCGGAGAGAGCTATCAAGAAGGCAAGCAAGTAGCTTCCGGTAGCTTTACCAGTGGCAAGGAGATCAGTCCGGCTATTTTCAACCCATTGCCCTCCGGACGTTATCGCATTTTAGTAGAAGCCAAAGATAGCCAAGGACGACCCAGTAAAAACCAGTCCGATTTCATCCTATACGGAAAGAACGACAAGCGTCCTCCCGTATTTACCCATACTTGGCTGCTGAAAGAGAAGACAACTTGTTTACCCGGGGAGGAAGCGGAGATCGTATTCGGCACCTCCGACAAGGACGCTACGTACTCTATGAATGGTTTGCCGGAAATAACCGCATCCATCACGAGTTGATAAAGCTAAGCGACGCGAACCATCGGTTTAAGATCCCGTTCAAGCCGGAATATGGAGAGGGAATCATCGTATCCTTTACGTTCGTAAAGAGGGTGAGCTATATATCACACAAGTACCCGTAGAACTTCAGCTACCCAACCGGCAATTAACCATCAAGCCGATAACCTTCCGGGATCGTTTACTTCCGGGAAGTAAAGAGAGCTGGAAATTCCGTATCACCGACGCGAACTCCACGATCGTATCCGCCGAGGTACTGACCAGCATGTATGATGCCTCGCTAGATAAAATCATACCATTCAATTGGTATTTCTCCCCGCGGCGAACGATCTTGCTACAAGCTCCCCGTTTCTCAACCGGAGCCGGATTCCAGCGTAGTTATCAATATGACCAGACAGAGGCCAAGTATATAAAAGTACCTCAATATCAGTATGACCGTTTAAATTGGTTCGGTCTATTCAATGAGATTGTCATACGAGGATACGGTTCCAGCAACCGGGCTTTCGCCACGGGTGGTATCATGCTGAAATCCGCGGCAGCCCCAGTAGTGGCGGAATCCATGAACATCATGGAAGACAGCGCCGTGTTAGAAGAGCCTAGTGTGGAATCTACGGAAGGGGAACCCGTGTTCAGCCTATCCGATCCTTTCGCCAAAGAGAGCAGCCAGCCGATAAGTCCGGAGCAAATCCGGCAGAACTTCGCGGAAACCGCCTTTTTCTACCCGACCTTACAAACGAACGAGGAAGGAGACGTATTCGTAAATTTCACCCTGCCGGAAAGTAATACGACTTGGAAACTACAGATGTTGGCCAACACCAAAGACCTAAAATACGGTCTGCTTACGAAAGAGGTCATTAGCAGCAAACCCTTGATGGTTCTACCGAATCTGCCTCGTTTCGTCCGCCAAGGGGATGAGGTCAGCATCAGCACGCAAGTCATCAACAATTCCAAGGAAGCGGTATCCGGCCGTGTACGCATCGAACTATTCGATCCCGCTACAGACCAACCGATTATCTGCTTGAGCAAGTCACAACGTCCGTTTGAGTTGCAACCGGATAGCATCGCTACTGTAAGCTGGATGATCCCGGTCCCCAAACAGATCAGCCTACTGGGCGTACGTATCCTAGCGACTCTGAAAAGGGAAGCGACGGGGAGCAGCAGATCGTACCGGTTCTTTCCAATCAATTGCTCATCACGGAAAGTACCCCGTTCTATTTGCTCAAGGAAGGAGAGAAACAAATCCGTATCTCCGGGAACTCGGAGGGAGCGACACCGTTCCGTCTCACGCTGGAGATGACCGGGAATCCGATTTGGTACGCGGTACAGGCATTACCAACGATCACACAGCCGAACAATGATAATATCTTATCTTGGTTTGCCGCTTATTACAGCAATACGTTGGCTTCCTATATCGCCCAAGCCCATCCCCGCATCCAGAAAGTGATCAACCAATGGACCGCCCAAGGAGGGAATGCCTCTACCCTCTATTCAAACTTGGAAAAGAACCAAGAGCTGAAGAACATACTCTTGGAAGAGACGCCTTGGGTACTGGCCGCCGATAACGAGACAGAGCAAAAACAACGCTTGTCTTTATTGTTCGACCTAAACCGTGCGGACGGATTACGGGAAGCGGCCTTGCAACAACTGATCCAACAACAGAACGAAGAGGGTGGATGGAGCTGGTTCAAAGGTTTCCCCGCAAGCCGTGCGATCACGCTTTCTATCCTGAAAGGTATGTCACAGCTTGTACAGCTAAACGCGATCCAATATGGGCAAGCGGAGAAAGAGATGCAAATGAAGGCCCTCAAGTTCTTGGACAAAAGTATGCAAACGGATTATGAGAACTTGCTGAAATACGATAAGAAATGGCAAAACGCATGGCCCTCGCCGGAGCAGGTAGAGTTCTTATTCGTCCGCAGCTCCTACCGGGATATCCCGGAACTGGGAGACGCCCGGGAAGTGATCCGTTTCTATACGAACCAAGCGGAGAAGCACTGGAATCAATATTCTTTAATCAGCAAGGGCGAAATCGCCTTGTTAATGCATCGAAACGGTAAAAAGGAGGTGGCGACAGCGATCCTGACAGGACTAAAGAAGACCGCTACGATCTCCGAGGAGAAAGGTATGTATTGGGCAAACAACCGCAGGGGGAGTGATTATTTCACCTCACCGATCGACACGCATTGCTTATTAATGTCCGTCTTTAACGAAATCGCGCCGGATACCCAGAATACAAACCGGATGAAACAATGGTTGCTAAACCAGAAACGTACACAAAACTGGGAATCCGTACCCGCCACGGTAAACGCCATTTACGCCTTGCTACTCACGGGTAGTGATTGGCTGAACACGCAAAACACCTGTGTAGCGACATGGGACGCAAGACCTATAGTACAGCGGAAGGGGAAATCGCTACCGGTTACCTCAAAACGATACTTCCGAACGAGCCGGTAAATAGTTCCGCCAACCCCGTGCTCTCGATCCGCAAGGAAGGAAACACTCCGGCATGGGGAGCTGTTTACGAGCAATACTTCCAAGAGATCGACAAGGTAAAAGGACAAAAAGGGGTGTTGAGTGTCGAGAAGAAATTATTCGTCGAGACCAATAACGGTACCAACCGCCAAATCCGTCCCGTAACACCGGAGCAGCCGCTCCGCATCGGAGACAAGGTAATCGTTCGGCTAACGATCCGGACAGACCGTGAAATGAATTACGTATTCTTGAAAGATCTACGTGCGGGCTGCTTCGAACCGGCCGATCAACTTTCCAGCCCGGAATCAAGAGACGGTATCTGGTATTACAGATCCCCAAAAGACGTATCCGAGAATTTCTTCATCAATCGTCTGCCGGAAGGTACGTTTGTCTTGGAATATCCGGTCTACGTATCCCGTAGCGGCGAATACGCCGGAGGTATCAGTACGATTCAATGTATGTACGCCCCGGAATTCGTGTCGCACACCGCCGGAGAAAGCTTGCGGATCATGCCCTAAACAAGCCTTTTCTTACAATGCCCGTTCTAACCTCCTTACAATGCCCAGTATAAGGAGGTTAGAATGGGCACCGTAAGAAGGTAAGAATAGGCATCGCAAGAAGCGTTATCTTCCTCTAATTTTCAATTTTCAATTCTCAACTTTCAATTGAAATGACTATCTTTGTAATTCGAATTAAAACTAAACGATAAGATGAAACAAATAGTTTTTATTTTCATGGCGATTCCTGTTAGCGACAGGAATGGCTTCGGCTCAGAAGAAAGCAGTTTATTTCCGCGGAAACAACCAGTTTCGACTTCGGTACCATCAAGGAAGCGGACGGAAAAGTATCCCATACGTTTGAAGTATCCAATACAGGCGATATGCCTCTGGTCATTACACGTGTAATCGCGTCTTGCGGATGTACGACCCCGGAATGGCCGAAAGAACCGGTAGCTCCGGGTAAGAAAGCCAGATCAAGGTTACTTTCGATCCGGCAGGACGTCCGGGTCCTTTCACGAAGACCATTTCCGTATACAGTAACGGGAAAACCGGAAGCTTCATCATGAACATCCGGGGAGAGGTTGAATAAGAAATACGTAAAAAACCCCCAATTGGAATGCTGAATATAAAAAGGTTGATCCTTGCTCTTACAGCAATTATATCTATAACACAGCTTGGGCACAACAAGGCGCCCAAATCTTGTCGGACGAGTTGACTTATAATTTCGGGACAATAGCCGAGGCCGATGGATTCGCCAGTCATACTTCACGATAAAGAATACGGGAGACGCCCCTTTGGTCATCACCCGTGTTACTGCGTCATGCGGTTGTACACGGCCGGAATGGACCAAGTCGCCGATCGCTCCCGGTAAGACCGGTGAAGTTAAGATAACGTATAATCCGAAAGGACGCCCCGGCCCGTTTTATAAAACCGTATCGATATTCAGCAATGGAAAGAAAGGGAGTTACAGCCTAGCCATTAAAGGAAATGTCACCCCGAAACCTTCGCAGCCGGTCTTTACGTATCCTTATTCTATCGGTGATCTGAAGCTGCATACGAAGACTGTTCTATTCAGCAGTATCCGTCCGGAGGAAACGTTGGGCGAGAAGATCAACATTAAGAACGAGGGAAAGACCTCGGCTACGATTCATCTGGGTAAAGTACCTCACTACCTTAACGTACAGGTGAACCCGGCTACCCTTCAACCGGACGAGGTCGGTGCCATTACGATCCTTATGGATGCCAAGGTCTTGAAGCGGAAAGGACGAGTCTCTACGCTTTTGCCGGTCATGGTACAGAACGCCGGAAAGAAGGAAGTATCCGGAGAGATCCAGATCTCCGCCAACGTGATCGATAATTTCAGCAAACTATCCGCTGCGGATAAAGCCCAAGCCCCAATAGCGGAATTATCCGGCACTTTACTGGAATTCGGCAAGCTACCGAACAAGAAAAACATCGTTCCGTTGATCGGTGGTAAAGTATCGGGTACATTTGAGATTACGAATGCCGGAAAGACTCCGCTCACGATCTACAGCGTCACTTGTGATGATGAGCGTGTCGATTTGTCCGGCGGCAAGAAAGAACTTAAACCGGGAGCGACCGCTACTTTCAAAGTAACCTTGCGACCGAAAGAGATAAAGACAAAACTTGAAGCACTTATTAATGTCGTATGCAACGACCCGAACGGGCCTATTCGCTTGATCAAGGTCACCGCATATAAATAATGAATTATTAATATGGAACATCCAGAAAACGATGATCAGTACAAGGGATTGAAAGTGAATAAGGGCATTGCGGATGTCCCTACCGTAAATCCTTATATAAAAAAGCGTGCCCAACGCAAGGTATATACGCCTTCCGAATTCGTGGAAGGTATCTTAAAAGGGAATATCACGATACTCAGTCAAGCGGTTACCTTGGTGGAAAGCTCTAAGCATGAGCACCAACAGGTGGCGCAGGAGATTATAGAGAAATGTTTGCCTTTCGCTGGAAAATCGGTCCGTATCGGTATTACGGGTGTTCCCGGAGCGGGAAGAGTACCTCTATCGACTCTTTCGGCATGCACTTGATCAACCAAGGGCGTAAGCTTGCCGTACTAGCGATCGACCCGAGTAGCGAACGCTCGAAAGGTAGTATCCTAGGAGATAAGACTCGTATGGAGGCCTTGTCGAGAGAGAAAAACGCCTTTATCCGTCCTTCACCATCCGCAGGCTCCTTAGGGGGGTCGCCCGTAAGACCCGTGAGACGATCGTATTATGCGAGGCCGCCGGTTTCGACACCGTATTCGTAGAGACCGTGGGTGTTGGACAAAGCGAGACGGCCGTACATTCTATGGTGGACTTCTTTCTATTGATCCAACTTGCCGGTACCGGCGATGAATTGCAGGGTATCAAGCGAGGTATCATGGAAATGGCGGACGGTATTATTATCAATAAAGCGGATGGAGACAATATCGATAAGGCGAATCTCGCCGCCGCTCAGTTCCGGAACGCTTTGCATCTTTTCCCACCTTCGGAATCAGGTTGGTTCCCGAAAGTATTGACTTATTCCGGTTATTACAACATAGGTATCAAGGAAATATGGGATATGGTCGGAGAGTATATGGAGTTCACCAAAAAGAATGGCTACTTCAACTATAAACGTAACGAGCAAGCTAAATACTGGATGTACGAAAGCATCAACGACACGCTGCGGGATAAGTTCTACCATAACCCGGCGGTAGAAGGCATGCTGGAACAAACAGAGAAGCAAGTCTTGAACAACGAGATCAGCTCGTTCGTGGCAGCCAAACGAATGATTGATTTATTCTTGGATCATATCGCTACGAAATAAAAGTATAAGAATGTCGCACGATCGGATCATGCGACACTCTTTTTCACTTGAACCTTACATCAATTCCTTTATCTTCTTTCGCTTTCACGGCTAACGTGCGTCCTTGTCTCTTTACCTCTCCTGTGATGAATTCAGGTATATTGTAGGATTTCATAAAGCGAAAATAAAAATCCGTATCCTTCTGGGGTAACAGGAAAGGTTTGCAAGCCTGTCCTTTCTCATCGATATAAGCGATAAACGGTCTTGTATACAAACCGTCCATCCGCCGGCTGCTAAACACGATCCAACGGCTATCGCTACTCCATGAATGATAGCTTTCCACATCGTCGCTATTCGCCGCCTCCAATGGATAACTTCGCAGAGTCGATAAATCAATCATGTACAAATCAGCATCCTTATGCCAAATAGAGAAATTCCCATAACCGGACAAGGTATAGAGCAAATACTTTCCATCCGGGGAAACCCGGGGAAAAGAAACGCTTTTATCGATCTCCGATGCCTTATACAAAGTATCGACTACCGTCCCGAAACGGCGTGTAGCGGGATCGAACGAGACTGAGCATAGATCGTATCTCACTTGATCGTATTCCTTGGGCATCGTACGGACTTTAGCCGAACAGAAATAGAGCGTATTTCCATCCGGGGAAAATGTAGGGAAAGTCTCGAACGCTCCCTCTGAAGACAACAGCGGAGAAGTCACGATCTCATGCTTTTGCGTATCATAGACGACCACATCCGAAGCCGAGTCGAATACCTCCACCCGATTCCTATCGTTCATATGAAACGCTTGCTTGGTTTTATTCACAGAGAAAGCGACATATTTCCGGAAGGATGCCAAGAAGGATAGACCAGTGGAGAAAGGGTCTGATCGGTCTTCGTATTCAGCTTCTCCACCCTATCTCCATCGATCAATAAGGTACAAGAGTAGGTCTCACGCATATGGAAAAGCATTTTCTCCGGATTCTGCATACAGAAAGAATGGCAGTTCATACAGTTATTGCCGCTCATCTTATTTTCGATGATCGCGTTCTCCGTATAATTTTCCAAGTTACGTTGATAGATACCCATACGGTTCCACAACTCATAGCCCGGTTCGATTAAACGATAAGCCAACCAACCATCGACCGGCTCCTTCGCCACCTTGATGATGAAGGGGCATACGCGATCCATTCATCATTCACGAAGCTTGTACGGTTACATTCAGATGATTCCCGGAAGCGGTACGCAACAGCCTTTTCCAACCGGAGGCCGGGATCACGAAACAAGCGTCTTTCCCGGTCTTGATCTCTAATTTCTCCGGGCCACATTCGAGAATGGCACGGGCCTCAGCGCAAGCGTCTTTCAGCTTAAAATTCAAGGGGGCTATATTCGGCGGGATTGTCACATCCGCATAATCCGGAAAGATCTCCGGCTTGACTTCCAGATTCTTCTGTATACGTACCGGACCGGAACAAGCCATCAAGCCAGAATCATCCACAGACATATACATCTTATTATATACATTTTTCTCATCTCCTATTTAAACATATAATAATACCAATACGTATCGCTATAAGAGCGATACATCAAACCGGGCAGCGCATTACTATTATTCCGCCCAGCGAGCACTTGCCTCTTATAATCGGTGAATCGCCCTACGATAGATTCCGAGACACCGAAACGTTTCCAGTAATCCGGATCTTTCTCCGATAGGATGATGACCGCCTCTTGAAAAGAGACCGGTAAAGAAGGGAGTAAATCCGTTCCGTAATAGGTTTCCACCAACGTCTTAAAGCGCGTCACATCTTTTGCTAAAAGATAGAATACGCCGGCATAGTGGAAAGCGGCTTTATTGGAAGGATTCTGCTCCGCCAAGCGAATCAAGTCCGTGTCGAATCCATCCATCTGGATCAGATGATTCTCAGCTAGCAGGTTCCTGCGCATATTCCCCAATAGAGGATCTGTCTCGACCGCCTCATCATTATACAGGAATTTCCGCTGCGCTTTGGCCCAATCCTTATAATAGAAAGTATTCTCTAAGACAGCGATATATTTCTCCGCGACCGGATAGGCTCCATAAATCAAGTTCGTTTGTACCAAACGTTGCGTCATGCGGGGATTTCCATCACATAAGGCACCAATATTACTTTCGAAAGCCATCTCTTGAGCCGCGGCGACATTTCCCATCGTAAAATAAACATCACTCAGCAAGGCGGATATGGTAGTCGATTTATTCCATGCCACCATTAATCCACGAGGCCCGTGCTGCGTGTACTTAAACGCCTCATCCGCCAGAATACCTTTCCGGGCCAAAGCCATATTTTGGTAACATAAATAGAGTTGATTAGTGGTCGGCTCCTTGCATGATACCAAGATCCGGTCCCATTGCTCTGTCCGGGTAAAATAGTCCATCATCTTCAAGCGGTATGATTTCTGTTCGCCATATAGATCGAAGCCTTTCCAGAAGATAAGCCCTAAGATAATGAATTGGGAGATTCCCAGCGCTAGACGCTTTTTACCAGCCCATGATTCCTTGTTTTTACAGAGGCAGGTTACAACCAGCGCCGCATAGAAAGCGATCCATGAGAAATAAATTACCTTATCCGGCACCAAACGGAAATAATAATAACTATCCGGTAAAAAGACAAAGCGGTATTCTCCGATCACCGAGTAACGCACACATAATCCACCCAAGATCAACACGATCATCGGTAAAATCGCGGAATAATACCAACGGGGCGTCCGGCTCATGGCCTCGTATCCCATCATGGACAAGGCAAACAACAAAGAGACCGGCCCGGCCAACCCAAAGAGTAACAGGGAGGCAAACAGACTTGCTATCAAACGAGGTATGAAATTCCTTATCCCTAAAACGAGATATAAAGCAAGCAGCATCATACCGAAGGCTACCGTTCCTTGAAACCTGTAATTAAAATCCCATTGCACAAACAACAAGGATAGGACGGGAAGCCAAGCCCATAAAATACCATGGCTTCGCGGATCGATCGCCTCAAGATCGCCAGAACAAGGCCCCTAGGCTTGTCAGCAGGGCCGCCGTATCATAGCTCCCACATTCGGGAGAATGAAGAACTGCACCAAACAACCGGAAAGAACCATCGCTAAACCTCCCGGTTGCATTAACTTATCGATAATAAAAATGGGAGTCAACTGGAATAACTGGTTCTGCTCGACACAGTAAAAGTGGTACTCACTGAATATCCTCAAGAAGATAAACAGAAAGACAAATAACGATTACATTCAAGCCACGCCGCT
>ENA-OQIC01000683-OQIC01000683.1-human-gut-metagenome-genome-assembly--contig:-NODE-683-length-14198-cov-2.204534_pt1 | contig 14198 bp, 15 predicted proteins | sample MGYA00242572_ERZ504736 | MGnify/ENA primary metagenome ERZ504736 (study PRJEB26092, sample SAMD00036201) | human gut metagenome | host: Homo sapiens | study: EMG produced TPA metagenomics assembly of... | reverse complement strand
GTTGCTTGATTCGCCTTGGTTTATCTGCGGTGATTGTTTGAGACATAGTTCACCTGCCTGTTGATGGAAAAGATGGAATGGGGCGTCTGAATATCGCAATGAATGGCGGGCAGATGCCCCAGAAAAATATGAGACCGCGAATCAGCCTTATTCAAGGCAGCCTGTAGATCTTCAGAAAGCTGTGCAGAAATGTCTTCGTATTCCAGACCAACGTCAGTGGTACGGCCTCAGCATTTTCTACGGCGTCAACCCAAGGTGCCCAGGCACTGTTCTCTTCCACCTGCTGCTTGCGGACGTCACTTTTGGCGGCAAGATAAACCATCTCATCATTGGTCTTCTTGAGATTATCTCCGTCAATGAGGCACTGAATGACCTCCGCGGTTGCCTTCATCTTGTCACTGTCTTTGGTTTTCTGGGTTGGAATGGTAATGAACTCGCCACCGCTTGGAACCGGGGCTACTCCGCCATCTTTGGCTGGAATGGAAATCATCTTGTAGCCTTTCTCGGTGGCTGACTCCATCTGCCATGAACCATTTTCAGAGAAACCGTAATCGCCGCCAAGGAACAGATCCCACGCAGCAGATTGGTTGTCCGTTGCGACCGATTTCGGAGCCCAACCTTTTTGGACCCAGCCGGATACCAGATCAAGCGCATCCTGCTCGGCACTGGAACCTGAAGCGTCCTTCAATTGACCGCCGGCTCCCCAGAACCAGGGGAGGAACTGGAATGTTCCTTCTTCGCCGGAAATGCCGGAGAACGTGATGCCCTTATATCCTGCGTTTACTACTTTTTCGATGGCACTGTTGAGCGAATCCCAATCGGTGATCGATTCTGGGTCTACGCCAGCCTTATTGAGGACATCGGGGTTGTAATACAAGCCCAATGCGTTAGTGCCGTAAGAAACCCCATATTGTACGCCGTCGATGATGCCGGGACCTTCGATATTCTTGTCGAAACCTGAAACGTCGACTCCCGCTGCTTCGATATCCGTAACAAGTCCTGCGTCGACAGCGGTAGGCATCTTTGGGTTATCAATCAGGGCGATCTGAGGTGCGTTGCCGGCCTTGACGGCTGTTGTGAGATTGTTTAATAGGTCTGACTGCGCATAGCCGATGCGTTTTACGTTGTATCCCTCAGGAGCACAATTGGTAACGTATTTCGCCCATGTGCTGCTATCGTTCTTCTGAGGGTATGGATCCCAGAATTCGATTGTTTTGGAATCTTGACTCGAGTTGCTACCGCAAGCGGCGAGACTGACTGCCGCGGCACTTGCGGCGATTAAAGCTATTACGCGCTTCATATTTGAACCGATCATTTGGTATTTCCTTTCATTAACAGCGCACCTATGCGCTGAATGATTAATTTATTGCGTTTGGGAAGTTTTAATCCCAAACTGTTGAACCGGTTAAACAAGTTAAATAATAAACCCTGATCTTTGAAAAGTCAAATCGACGAACTTAACTAATGTAGAATCTCGTGGTTGTTTTCTGCGCGTAATCTACGTAGCTGCGATGTTACTCGGGCTCTTGGGTGAGTGGATAATCAAGATAGCGGGTGACCGTCGGGGCTTTCGGAATTGTTTATTCGACGCAAAAGGGTTCCCACGGCGGCTTCTGATAGTTGCGTAATGTCCGGACGCACTGCAGGGAACGATATCTTCATTGATGTTGCTAGCTGTTTCGGGAAGACGGTTACGACCTGCAAGTTATCCGGTGTTCGGAGGTTCCTGCGTGCCAAGACCTGAGGGGCAACGATTGTTGCTGGCTCGTTGTGAAGTATCAGAGCGGTCGCTTTGGTGTGCGTATCTAGTGCATGCTCAATGAGGGGCGAAGGATCCGAATCGTCGTCTTTCGGATATTCGACATGCATTTTCAGGTCAAGACGTTTGGCGGTCTCTATCGCTGAATCCAGAAAGCGCCAAGCGTAGCCAAGACCCTGATCAAATATTGTGTGTGACCATGGAATAAGAATCACCTCTTTATGCCCTTCAGAGGCTAAGAAATTCAAGATTGATGATGCAGCCTTGGCGAAATCGGAATCCACTGTATCCAAACCGTGTGAGTTCTTTGGCGAGCCGAATGCAACGGTCGGAATGTGCTCTTTTGCGGCATAGCTGACTCGTGGATCCTCATCTTTGACGTCCATCAGGATGAACCCATCCACTTTCTTTGACGACCATGCTTCATGCATTGCCTCGAAGCCGTCGTTCTCGCCAATGAGTAGGGTGTCGTGTCCTCTCTTTGTCGCTTCTTCGGATAGCAGGTACACGTACAGCCCAAAGAGGGCTGACAGATAGTTGCCGTGAAAGGCGGGGGAGACCACACCTATTGTTTTGGTTTTTCTTACGGATAGTGCGCGGGCTGCATGGTTCACCGTATAGCCTAATTCGTCAATCGCATGTTGCACCTTAAGTGTTGTAGCTTGGGTGATTCGAGGATCTCCCGATAGTACATACGAGACTGTTGCCTTGGAAACACCGGCTGCGTGCGCCACGTCAGAAATTGTTACCATATATCACCTGCTCTTGCTTCGTCGCTTCGCTAAGTTAAGCAAATAATCAACATGAGACAAGTTTAGCGTTATCTGTTTGCGCGCGTCGTCATGATGGTCGACAAAAGGCAATGACTCTATTCCACGTTTCCTCTCGTCCAATGGAGGTGTGGACGGCTATGCGCGCGAGTATCTACAAACTACTGATGTTGGCGGTTTGGGTTAAGTCGCGTTGCTGTCTTGGCGTATGCCGTTGACGGTGCGAACATTGGTGAGTTTGATTCGCATCGGTGCTTGAGGCGATTAAAACGTACATGCGTGTGAAGAAAAGTACATTGAACGCCGTAAGAAAAGCACATTGAACGCCGGGGTAAGACGAAGAGGCTTGTCTGCGGCTCGCATCTCGTCTATGTATGGCAGATTCGGGGGCCTGACCGGAGACATCTCACTTACATATGGCAGACACATGCGGCGAAAACCTCAAAAACGTACCCCCGAAGTGGCTGTTTTCGCAGGCGACGTGCCATATATAAGCGAGATGTTCCGTACGAAAAGCAAAATCTGCCATACATAACGCAGATAGACCGGTTGGCGTGGGGTATTACGCGAAGTGATTTCACGCGAGTACACGCTGCGGCCTACAGCAGGGGAGCGGTGCGTGGTTTTGCGGTTGAGTTTCGTACTTGCAGCTGAACGGGGAATGTCTCGAATGGTTCCTCGATGGGTTGTCCTTCGATGAGTGCCAGAGCCTTTTGTGCCGCATCGACGGCCATGTCGTATGGGCGCTGTCGAACGGTGGTTAGCTCAGCTTCTTTGGCGAAGGTGCTGTCGTCAAATCCGGTTACGGAAATATCTCCAGGCACGGAAAGGCCGCTGCGTTGAAGGCGGAAGAACAATGGAATTGCCTGTGAGTCCTGATGAAAACACAATGCGGTGGGTGGGTTGTCTTGCGCCATGATCTCGGAAATTGCCGCATCTAGAATGCTGTCGCCTTTTTGCACTGCCAGTGTGCGGGCGGTCAGTCCGTCAATTGCATCGCAGGCTTCCTGGAATCCGGAAATACGGTTAAATGAGCTGAATCCCAATGTGGAGGAAAAGCTTTCATATAAATACAGCAGGTTACGATGTCCCAGCTTGGCGAGATGTCGAACGATGAGTTTGATGCCTTCTTTGTCGTTGATACCGACAGTTGCATCGAATCCTTCGCTGGTGGTATTGATACCGATAATCGGAATTTTTGCGGTTCCGAGACGTTTGACCTCGTCGGGGCTGATGCCAAATGAGGAAACGAATACGGCATCGGCGTTGCTGCGTACGGGAAGTTCCTCGAAGAATGCGTCACGCGCCTCCGACCCCTCGATGGGGTAGATGACCAGATCGTACCCGGCGTCACGCAAAACATCGTTAAGTCCGGCAATGATTTCGGCGGTGAACCATTCGATGACGCCGCTGCGACCAATAATGCTATGCGATAGGTTCTACCGGATTTAAGAATTCCTGCCGATCTGGAAACGCTGAAATTCAACGCATCGGCTGCGGCCTGCACTTTCAACCGTGTTGCCTCTGACACCTGTTCAGGGTGTGCGAAAGTGCGTGAGACTGTAGCGTTCGATACGCCTGCCTTCAGTGCCACATCGCCGATGCTCGCTTTCATGGTGCCTCCGAAAGTTTTCCACTGTTTGTTTCAGCCTACCATCATTACCGTCCGCATGGCTACAAAGTTGAAAGATGAATGAAAAGGGTTGCGATATGACACGCCGTATGAAAAACAATATGTGCACGCTCACAGCGGTGAGATGAAACGGGTTTCAAATGAAACCGTTTACATTTCAAAAAACCTTGAATTGCCAATATGAAACCCTTGTCGTATGCTATTGCTTGTCCGCAAGGGGCGGATGAAGGCTTACGAGGACGTAAGGAGAGATATGAAAATCAACAAAGGTATCGCAGTGGCAGTGGCGGCTTGAGCATCGTCGGCTTGGCTGCGTGCGGGAACAGCAATGCCGCGTCCGGCACAACCGATACGAAAGCCGACAAAGGGCTTGACGTTATCGGCAACACCATCACCTACGACCCCAATCATCTCGTGAACGACGGCAAGCCAATCCAGCTCGAGTACTGGAGCTGGGGCAGCAAGGGCACGGATCCTGTCTACAAGATGATTGAGTCCTACACGAAGACGTATCCGAACGTCACCATCAAAACGGTGAATGTTTCATGGGATGATTATTGGACCAAGCTGCCGTTGGCTCTGAAAGGCAAAAACGGTCCGGCCGTTTTCAACATCCACAACTCTTACGATGCGTTGATTCGTCCATACGCAGCGGATTACGATATCGACACCAAGTCTTTGGAATCCGACTACTCCACCGCATCCGTACATGAAGATGAGAACGGCAAAGTCAAGTACATCGACTCCGTGATCAACACCGGCAACATCTACTACAACAAGACATTGTGGAGCGAAGCGGGCCTCACCGACGCGACATTCCGACCACATGGGACGAATTCATCCAGGTCGCCCAAAAGCTCACCAAAACCGACGGCAGCAAGATGACGCAGGCCGGCTTCAACTTCAACGGCGACGCCTACAGCGCCATCTATCAAGGTCTGAATTATCAGAAGGGTGAACTGCTCTTCAGCGAAGATGGCAAGAAAGCCAACTACAACAACGATGTGACCAAAGAAAACATGCAGTTCCTCAAGGATTTGTATGACAAGTACAAGGTCGGATCCGTTGACTTCGGCAACGATTACACCCAAAGCTTCGGTAACGGCCAGTCTGCGATGATCTACGCTTGGGGCCACATGGAAGGCACGCTGAAAGAAAAGTATCCAGATATTGACTACGGCGTGTTCGCCACCCCAACCTTCTCCGAAGACACTCCGTTTGCATACGACCGTTACAACGGCGAATCCACTCCGGGCGTCAACAAGAACCAGAGCAAAGAACAGCAGGCCGTTGCCCAGGACTTCATCAAGTACCTGCTCGCCAACGATGATTACATTCGTGAAGCGGTATCCGAACTGAACTCCTTCCCAGCCAAGACCTCGCTGCAGAACGACAAGGACATTCTCTCCAAGCCGGTCATGGCCGCCATCCAGCCACGCGTAGACCGACTGATCTGCCGGGACCGGCACCATCCACCCGTTGAATCCAGCGGCACCACTGCTTTCCAGAACGTCTTCCAGAACGGCATGTCCATCGATAAGGCTCTCAAGGAGGCCCAGAATCAGATGGATACCGACATGAAGAGCTCTGACTTCACGTCAATGGAAAGCAAGTACGCTTACTTCGACGAACATAAGTAATACCGATATATCCTTTCCAATCCCTTTTCCAATCCGGGCAGTCGCGGTACGATTCTTCTTCCGCGCCGCGACTGCCTTTTTATCTACGAGATACGTTCAATCTTCTTATTCGATTCGATCTGACATTCTGTATTGCGTAACAAAACGGTCGAATCGGCTCACAGAGAGGCGAGATTCAATGAAAAACAAAAATGGTGAATCTCTGGTATCGAGAATTTTCACCCTACGCAACATGGCCGTTGCCTTCTTGGTGGTCTATTTCGCCATTTTCCTGGCCTACCCAATTTTTAAAGCCTTCGCGGGCAGTTTGCATAACTGGAATCCTCTGATTGGCACTTATGATTGGGTCGGACTCGACAACTTCAAACAGATCCTCACAGACAAACTTTTCTGGACTTCCATGGGGAACACGGCGGTATTCGCAGGTGTTTCCACACTCTTCCGCATTGTGCTTGGTCTCGGCTTGGCCCTGCTGCTCAGCGCCAAACTCGTCAAATGCAAAGACACCCTCCGAGGTCTGTTCTACATGCCGACTATCACTCCGCTCGTGGCAGTCTCTTTCGTGTGGATGTGGATGTTCGACCCGCAGTTCGGCATGGTAAACAAAATCACAGGACTCGACATCAACTGGCTGCACGACACCAAATGGGCCATGCCGGCAGTCATCATCATGACCATTTGGAAGGATTTTGGCTACGCGACCGTTCTATATTTGGCCGGTCTCATGAATCTTCCTCGAGACGTGTACGAGGCGGCCGCCATCGACGGTGCCAACTCAGTGCAGATTTTCTTCAAAATCACCCTGCCGTTGCTTAAATCAACCACCTTGTTCATTGTCATCACGTCACTGATCAGCTACCTGCAGGCATACGTGCAGATTCTCGTCATGACCGAAGGCGGTCCGGGCACGTCAACCTACACCATCAGCTATCTCATCTTTGATCAGGCATTCCAGAAATACAACTTCGGCGTCGCGTCAGCTCAGGCAGTTGTGCTCTTCCTGTTCACTGGTGTGCTCACCCTCATCATGTTCAAGGTTTCTGGAGATTCGGAGGAACTGGCATGAAATCACGTAAAATTGGCGGCATCATTCTTACGATTCTGCTCTTCATCGCCGCCATCATCACCATTGTTCCATTTGTTTGGATGTTCATTTCATCATTCGCGCCAAATAGCGAAATCGTCAAAGTGACCGGAGGATTATTCCCTAAGCCATCCACGATTGACAATTATGTGAGCATCCAAGAAAAGTTCAATTTCTTGCGATTGTTCGCAAACTCGCTGATCGTAGCAGTACTGAAAACCGGTATTGCAATCTACACAAGTGCGGTGCTTGGTTACGTGTTCTCTAAAATGCGATTCCGTGGTCGCAACCTGCTTTTCGGCATCGTTATGAGCACCATGATGATTCCTTGGGCAGTGACCATCATTCCGCAATACGAAATGTTCACCAACTGGGGTCTGCAAGACACCTACACGTCGCTCGTGCTTCCTGGCATGATCAGCGCATTCGGTATCTTCCTGTTCCGCCAATCCATCTCGGGAATTTCTGACGAACTCATTGAAGCGGCGAAACTCGATGGCGCATCCGAAACCAGAATCTTCCATAGCATCATTCTGCCAATGAGCCATAACACCATCGCGGCGCTCGCCATCTTCACCTTCCTGTGGAATTGGGAAGACTACCTGTGGCCATTCTTGATGATCACTGACGAAAACAAGCAGCTGCTCGCTGTCGGTCTGAAGGCCTTCAACGGACAATACGGCACCGATTACGGCGGATTGTTCGCAGCGACTTCGTTGGCAATTGTTCCAGTGATCATTGTGTATATGATTTTCCAGAAGCAGTTCATTGCAGGTATTGCGACGGGCAGTGGCAAGTAAGGCAGGAGTAGTATGGCAAACAACGCATTAGATAACGCAACCGGCACGGTATTCGTCGACTATGTGCGCAAGGCACGTCCGAAAATGCGAGAATCGTCGGTTTTACAAGGGGATCATTGGAGGATTGGCATTCTAACGGAATCGCTGATCCGTTTCGAATGGTCTGATTCCGGCGAATTTGAGGACAATCTTACGCAGATGGTGGTCAACCGCGATTTTGGCGCCGACCCGCAATTCACGGTGACGCATCGCGACGGACTGCTCATTGTTGACACCCCCGCGCTGTATGTGACGTACGATGGCAAGCCATTCAGCAAAGAAGGCTTGAGCGTAGTCGTCAAGGGCGTGGCCGACACCCAGTTCAATACGTGGCACTACGGCGACGAGCCGAAGCATAATCTCAAAGGCACCGCGCGCACGCTCGACGAGGCGAATGGTGCGATTCCGCTCGGCGACGGTGTGATTTCGCGAGACGGATGGGCGGTACTCGACGATTCCGCCGCGAACGTGATCGTGGAAGCATACGAAGTGAACGGCAAACCGAATCCACTGGGGGCTTGGGTTATGCCACGCGATCACGCGGAAACCGACTTCTACTTCTTCGGCTATGGCCGCCGCTACACCGAAGCGGTGCAAGACTTCTACAAGCTGGCCGGACCAACGCCTCTGCTGCCGCGCTTCGCACTCGGCAACTGGTGGAGCCGCTACTACCGCTACACGCAAGACGAATACCTGCAGCTCATGGACCGGTTCAAGCGCGAAGGCATTCCATTCACCACATCCGTGATCGACATGGACTGGCACCGCGTGGACGATGTCGATCCGAAATACGGTTCCGGTTGGACCGGCTATTCGTGGGATAAGCAGCTGTTTCCGGACCATAAGGCGTTCTTGCGCGACTTGCACGAGCGCGGCCTGAAAGCCACGTTGAACGTGCATCCGCGAGACGGCGTGCGCGCGTTCGAAGACGACTATGAGGCGGTGGCCAAGCGCGTCGGCATTGATCCCGCAACCGAAGAGGCAGTGGAATTCGACCTCACGAATCCGGATTTCGTAAGCGCCTACTTCGACATGCATCATCGTATGGAAGCCGAAGGCGTTGACTTCTGGTGGCTCGACTGGCAGCAAGGCGGCGTGACCCGCCAGCCCGGACTTGACCCGCTGTGGGTGCTCAACCACTTGCACTACCTGGATTCCGGGCGCTACGAGACTTCTTCCGAACGCAATGTAAATGAGAACTGCGAATGCGAAAAGTGCGCCGAGCCGGGCGCTCGCGATGAGCATGAAATGCATGTCGAGCAATCCGAACGCAACGTGAGTTGCACGGAACGCAACAACCGTTGGCCGCTCACCTTCTCGCGGTATGCTGGCCCGGGTTCGCACCGCTATCCGGTCGGCTTCTCGGGAGACACCATTGTTACGTGGGAATCCTTGCAGTTCCAGCCGTATTTCACTGCTACCGCGTCGAATATCGGCTACGGATGGTGGAGTCACGATATTGGCGGTCATATGTGTGGCTATCGTAACGAGCATTTGGAAGCCCGTTGGTACCAGCTTGGCACGTTCAGCCGATCAATCGCCTGCATTCCAGCAATTCGCAGTTCATGGGCAAGGAGCCGTGGAACTTCTCCGCGGAAGTGCGCGATTCCATGGTGGGTTCGCTGCGACTGCGCCATATGATGCTGCCGTACCTGTACACCATGAACTATCGCGCCGCGTTCGAGGGCATGCCATTGGTGGAGCCGATGTATTGGGCGGATCCGAACAATCCGCAGGCGTACGAGGTGCCGGATGAATTCCGTTTCGGCACTGAGCTGCTGGTTGCACCAATTGTTTCTGACAATGACGATTCCGCGCAGCTGGGTAGCACGGAAGCATGGCTGCCGCAAGGTGAATGGTATGACTTCTTCGATGGTCGCCGTTACGTTTCGGCAGGAGAGTCCGGGCGTCGTTTGGAAGTGTGGCGTGCGATCGACCGTATGCCGGTGTTTGCCAAGCTGGCGGTATCGTGCCGTTGCAGCAGCTTGGCGAGGGCAATAAGGTGAATGATCTGGGCAATCCGGAGTCCCTGCAGGTGCTGGTGTTCCCCGGTGCGAACGGTTCGTTCACACTCAAGGAAGACGATGGTTCTGTGGCCTCTGCTGCTTCCGGTTCTGCATCTGCCGAGTCTTGCGATGGCCAAACTCATGTTGCCGATACGCGCATGAGCCTTGACTGGAAGAATACGGACAATGCCACGCAGTTCACCATCAGTCCGGTGGAAGGCTGTGCTGAAGCCATTCCGGCACAGCGTAACTGGGAGATTGTGTTCCGTGGAGTTGCACAGCCAGACACGCAGAACGTTCGTATCGAAATTGGCGGTAAAGCTTGCAATACTGCAGAAATTACATACGATCAGCAGACGTTGAGTCTGTCGGTCGTTGTGCGCGACGTGCCGTCTACTGCATGCTTGAACGTTACGATTGCAGACGGACTGCAGATTGCTGAGAATTCAGTCGAACAGGACGTGCTTGACGTGCTCTTGCATGCGCAAATGCCGTACATTTCCAAAGAGCATGCGATGCAGGCGATTCGTGAGCAAGGAGTGCGTGCGCTCGGGGCTCTGCGCACCTTCGATACCGCGCCCCGTTTCAGCAACGAGCTGTTTGTCACCTCCGGCATGCCCGATGCGGTGATCGGCGCCCTGGAGGAAATCCTCCTCCGCAGCTGATGCGAAGTTGCGGGCCAGCCGGCTGAAGGCAAAAAATTTGGGCATGGAAAAGGGGTTGCAGTGAATCTTAACGATTTGCTGCAACCCCTTTTCGGTTACTTAGACTGGTTTCCGACTCGCGATAGAGGGCGGAAACCCTGAAGCCCAGCAGCTTAGTTGTGCTTGGACTTCTTGCGGCTGTTCTTATGAGCGTGCTTGCTCTTCTTGCCATCCTCGTCGTAATAGTAGTAATAGTAGTAATTGCCGTTCGTGGAAGACTTGCGTTCCTTTTCGAGGTTGAATACGAAGCCCACCACCGGCACATTGAGGTTGTCAAGCTGTACGGCGATGTCTTTCAGATCGCGCTTCATGGTCACGTCGCGACCGGAAACGAGCACGATACCGTCGCTCTTCGAGCCGAAGACAGTGGCATCATTGGCCACCACCATCGGGGAAGTGTCGATGATCACGTAATCGTAAGTCTGCAAAGCCGCGTCGAGCAATTCGGTCATGGTCTTCGAGTTCAGCAGCATGGAAGCGTTCGGCGGCTTCGGACCAGCCGGCAGAATATGCAGGTTCGGCTTCCAATAGCGCTGCACCACATCCTTCACGGTGGCCTGGCCGGAAAGCACGTGCGTTAGGCCGGCGCCGCTTCCAGGCTAAGTCGTTCGGCTACGGACGGGTGACGCAAATCGGCGTCGATCAGCAGCACTTTGGCGCCGTTTTCGGCAAGGGCGGCCGCCACGTTCACGGAAACAGTGGTCTTACCTTCGGAAGGTCCGACGGAGGAGATGACGATCATGCGCGCATCGCTGCCTTCAACCTTCGATGTGAAGGAAAGGTTGGTGCGAATACGGCGGAATTCCTCAGCGATACGGCCGGCCGGGTTCGACACGATGATCGGCTTGTTGCTCTGCAGCTTTCGTCGGTGGGGATGCGACCCATGATCGGCGCGTTGATAATGTCTTGCAGATCGCTGGCTTCCTCCACGCGGGTTGCCATAAGATCGCGGATCAGGGTGGCGAACACGCGAGAATCAGGCCTGCCACCAAGCCGACGGCCAAGTACAATGCCACCTTCGGGGAGCTGGGGGAGATCGGCTCCGCAGCGCGCTGCACCACGGAAAGCTTCACCGGCGACTCCTTGCCGGAGGCATACAGCGACTTCTCCACCACATTGCTCAGGGATTCCGCCACGCTGTTGGCAATGTCGGAAGCCTGCTTCGCGTCTCCCGTTTCGGCGGTGATGTTCACGAACGCGGTGTTCGTCGGGTTCGTGACGGTCAGCTGCCCGGCCAGATTCGCGACGGTGGTGTCGAGGCCAAGATCGTCGATAACCGGCTTCAGCACGGATTCCGTGGTGGCCAGCGTCGGATACGACTGAATCTGGTTGGTGATATACGTGCTGGCGCTGTTGATGTTGGAAATATTGTTGTCTTGCACCGACGAATCACTGTAGGTGGCGAACACCTGCGCGGTCGCGGAATACTTCGGGGGTGCCAGGAATGTGTATGCGCACACCGCTGCGAAAACCACCACGAACGTGATGATGCCCACCAGAAGATGCTTATGGACTATACGGAACAAATCCATCAAGGTGATGCCGTCGTCTTCCGTATCATTGGATTCGACGACCACCTGATTGGTTGCTGGCACGTTGCTTTCTGCTGCAGCCATGTTTCCCCTCGACATTTGTCACATCATATTGATTAGGTTCCATACTAGCAAAGAGCACCCCCATGGAGGGAGGTGGGCACCCTTTCTAGCTTGGTTCGTTGATATTTCAACGTTTTCAGGCAGTGGCGCTTGCTATGGTCTGCAAAGCCTTGCAGATTTCGTTGTACGCTGCCTGATATACGGCGAAGTCCTTGCCGATCGGATCCTCCACATTGTTGGTATCGGGGATCATCGGTCGGATCATGCTTGCGTTGTCGATTACCGATTCGAGTTTTTCCTGCCGGGTATTACCCCCATGTACCCTGTTCCTTGCAGTAGACGCACATGTTGGCGAAATCGTCGATGAGGAAGGTTTTGCGGGCCGCGGTTGGTGCAATCACCGCGATTTCCTTGCGCTGCTCGTGTTCGAAGCAGAGGATGAGATCGCTGCCCTGCGCGATTTGCGGGGTGACTCGTTTCGCGCGGAAGCTGCTGGAATCGATGCCATGCTGGTCGAGCAGCCTTTTGCTGTTCGGTGCGATTTCGTGCGAAACGAGCCCGCGTGTGCCCGCACTGTCGGATTCAAGATCGGGCATGAATTGGGGGAGGAGCAGTTCTCCCATAGGAGAGCGGCAGATATTACCGGTGCAGATAAACAGGACTTTCATGATCTCTTCCTGAAAAAAGAAAACAATCGGTTTTACGATGCTTGTTTTCGAATAAATGAAGGGACTTGGGAAAACCCAAGCCCCTTCATGAAACATAGATATGGTGTGTATCTACTTGGTTATTGTTCAGCGAGCAGAGCTCTTGCGAACGGCAACCAGGGAGATGCCAGCGGCAGCCAGCAGCACGACGGCCACAACGTACGGAGCGATAGCAGCTACCGGTGGAAAGCGGATCTCGTTCTTCTTGGCGGTCGTCCTTCGCCGGTAAGCGGCGACGGTCACGGAGGCGGAAGCGAGAGCGGCGCCGGTCGCTTGTCTGCCCCATCGACTGCATAGATGGAAGATGCGATGGTGCCAGCAAAGCCAGACTTGAAGGTGTAGGTGGCGGTCAGGGTGCCATCCTCATGGGCCGGGGCAGCGTTGGAGTACTTGGTGGCAGCCAGGGTGACGTTCTCGACGGTGGTGTCATCGTAGGACACCACGTAGCGCTGGCCCGGAGTCAGTCCCGTAAACGTGAAGGTGGCGACGTTGCCGGAAACGGTGCCGGTCGCGCCATAAGCCATAGCGGTGTTAGCGGCAAAGCCAAAGCCGAACACGGCGGCGATGGTGGCGAGAATTGCGACGATCTTCTTCTTCATAATCGTGATTCCTCTCTAAATAAAACGTACATTTCAGCGGTTTGCCGTAGTGGTTTCCCGCTACGACCTTGACTATACGCCCCCGTTGAGAACCGCGCTCTCGGGGGATGTGAGGTGAATCGCACATATGTGACGGCGTTGTCACACCATGTGACGACGTTCGCACATGCCCCCGAATATGAAAAATGGCGATTTTTCGTTGGAAAATCGCCATTTTGATAAGAATTTACAAACGCAACACGCCGAAGCGTCACTCTTCGTCGTCAAAACTGAACAGGTCTTCAACCGTGGTATCAAGCGCTTTTGCAAGATCCATGGCAAGGCGTAGCGACGGGCAATACTGCCCCTGTTCGAGGCGTCCTATCGTCTCGCGGCGCACGTTCACCAAGTCGGCAAGATCGGCCTGTTTCAAGCCGCGTTCCATACGTTTGAACTTCAAACTAGTCTTCATCGGTGTCCCCGCCCTCATGCTCAAGCCACAGGTAGCGGCGTCGGCGATGGCCAGCGCCAGCATGCCCAACGTCGGCAACGCCATGGCGGGAACGGTGAACGGCGCATGCCTGAACAGTGTGACGATCATGCCCGCGAAGCCCAACACCACCAGCGCCACCACAAGCACGAAGAACGTGAAACGGATGGCCGTCGCCTGATGCTCGTCGGACAGCTCGTCGCGGCGGGGGTGCGCGCGGTTGTACACCGTGCTCAGCCAGATCTCGCCTATGGCCCACACCAGCGCGAACACGCCCATGGTGATGATGCCCGGCCACGTGTGATGCTGGAACATTTGGATGGCGCAGGCGATGGCTCCCACAAATTCAACGACCATGCGGAAGAGGATGTAGCGGTTGAAGGTCACGGGTCT
>ENA-OQIC01000682-OQIC01000682.1-human-gut-metagenome-genome-assembly--contig:-NODE-682-length-14215-cov-2.093626_pt1 | contig 14215 bp, 17 predicted proteins | sample MGYA00242572_ERZ504736 | MGnify/ENA primary metagenome ERZ504736 (study PRJEB26092, sample SAMD00036201) | human gut metagenome | host: Homo sapiens | study: EMG produced TPA metagenomics assembly of... | reverse complement strand
AATATGAGGAAAATCTGGATTTTGATTACGAAGAGCTTGCAAAAAAAGTAATAGAAGCTGCTCTTGACTACGAAGCTGCCCCTATCGAAACGGAAATCAACCTTGTTTTAACCGGAAATGAGGAAATCCAACAGACAAATAGGGAATTTCGTAATATTGACCGTGTAACGGACGTTCTCTCTTTTCCTATGCTGGATTTTACAGCTCCGGCAGATTTCTCTGTTGCTGAGGAGGATGATACCTGTTTTCATCCGGAAAGCGGAGAATTAATTTTAGGAGATATTATGATTTGTATTCCCAGAATGCAGGAACAGGCAGAAAGCTACGGACATGGGCAGATAAGAGAATTTGCCTTTTTAATTGCCCACAGCATGCTGCACCTGATGGGCTATGACCATATGGAACCTGAAGAGGCAAAAGAAATGGAAAGAAAGCAGGAGGAAATTCTGGCAAGCCTTGGAATTACACGCTAAGAAAAGTGAATAAAACAGGAAAATCAGCCGATACTATAAGTATTCAAAAATAAGGAGGTTCTTATGAAAAGAATAATCTATGGTGTCGGCTGTTTCCTTATCGCGCTTTTCTTTACTGTGGGTTTTCTGATTACTTACCAGCTTACGGATTTAAAAGACAGGATTTATGCTTTAGAAGAAACAAATGCCTCTGCAAAGCAGCAGGTTTCCGTACCCGCTGTCAATTATAAAAACAAGACCTTTGTTCTGGAACATTATCAGGATGGGATTTTGCAGAAGGAGTCCTTCAAGCTTCATTCTTACGGCACAGACAAGGTGGTTTTCCGTCAGGAGGAAGCTCCTGCAAAAAACGCAGGCTATCAGCTTCAGGTTGAGGAGGGATATATCGTTGTATACGAAAATTCTCAAAATCAGGTTTTTGAATATACCGACATTCCTTTGGAAGCCCTGCCAAAAGAGCTGCAAGGTGAAGTGCTGCTGGGAAAGCAGATTAAAACCACTGATGAGCTTTATAATTTTCTGGAGAATTATTCCAGCTAAAATACACCAAAATCCCCTTCTGGACTTATAGACAAAAATAGTGTAATATAAAATGATGTGAAAATGAACCAAAGAGGGAAAATACATGAATATCAGAGAAAAATTAAAAGATAAAAAAAGGATTGTAATCAAAATCGGTTCTTCATCACTGACCCATAAAGAAACCGGACGACTGGATTTGATTAAACTGGAAATACTGGTTCGGGAGCTGGCAGACTTACACAATCAGGGGAAGGAAGTCATTGTGGTGTCTTCCGGCGCCATTGCCGTAGGTCGTGCTGCCATGGGCTTACAGGAAAAGCCTTCCCGTCTTTCTGAAAAACAGGCATGTGCAGCCATCGGACAGGCAAGGCTGATGATGATTTATCAGAAGCTGTTTGCAGAATACAGCCAGACAGCAGCACAGGTATTGATTACCAAATACACCATGTAAATGATATTACCAGAGAAAATGCCAGAAATACTTTTCAAAGCCTTCTGGATATGGGCGCAATCCCTGTTGTAAATGAAAACGACACAGTTTCCACGGATGAAATTGAATTTGTCAATACCTTCGGTGACAATGATACGCTGTCTGCTTTAGTTGCTGCTTTGGTGGATGCGGATATGCTTATCCTGCTCTCTGACATTGACGGACTGTTTACAGACGACCCAAATGTAACCCAAATGCAGAGTTTATTGATGTGGTAGAAAAACTGGATGACCATTTAATGAAAATGGGAAAAGGCTCTACCGGCAGCAAGGTGGGAACAGGAGGAATGGCAACCAAACTTTCCGCTGCCCGTATTGCAACCGGTGCAGGAGCAGACATGGTCATTGCCAACGGCGCAGACTTCCATGTCATACATAAAATCATGCAGGGCAGAAAGTACGGAACACTTTTTCTGGCAGATAAAAAAGAACAAGATATTTTACAGGAATTATTTGAAAATCTATAAGCAAAGGAGAAAAGAAACCACGATGGATCAAAACACCATTAACCGCATTAACGAATTAGCAAGAAAATCAAAAGGAGAAGGTTTAACACTGGAAGAAAAAGAGGAGCAGAGAAAACTCCGTGCAGAATACATTGCGGCAATCCGCATGAATATGCGTGCACAGTTAGATAATATTGACATTCAGGAAAAAGATGGAACGATTATCAATTTAGGTGAGAAATATGGCAGAAAAAAAGGAAATTAGAAAATATATTTTCAGAAGACGAAAAGAATTTACTCAGCAGGAAGCAGAAAAATACAGTGAGAAAATCTGTGAAACCGTTATCTCCCTTCCGGAGTTTCAGGAAGCAGACTGCATTTACGCTTATGTAGACTACAATAAAGAAGTCATCACACGAGGCATGATTGAAGCCGCATGGAAAGCAGGAAAACGAGTGGCAGTTCCCAAAGTAACCGGCACTCATGAAATGAAATATTACTATCTGGAAAGCTTTGAGCAGTTAGCACCGGGGTATTTCCAGATACCGGAGCCTGCATGGGGAGAAGAAGCAAAAGATGAGGACGCTTTTTTAATTATTCCGGCGTTGCCTTTTGACAAAAACCGTCACAGAGCCGGCTATGGACAGGGTTTTATGACCGCTATTTGTCCGTACATAGAAAGCACAAAACAGCAGCCGTAGCTTTTGACTTCCAGATTGTAGAAGAAGTACCTGCGGAAGCTACGGATATTTTTCCCGACAAAGTAATTACAGAAACAAGAATAATCAATTAAAGGATGAATTTAATGGAAAATACAACACTTTTATTTAATGATGAAATGGAAAACATAATTGACGCTATGGATTTAAGTCAGGAAGCTCCCGTGGAAGAACCTCAGCGTCAGTATTGGTTTATGAAAACAGCACGTCAACTTGTAAAAGAACAGTCTGAAAAACTGGGAAGACCGCTTACTGCCAATATTACGACTTTCGGATGCCAGATGAATGCCAGAGACTCTGAAAAACTGGTGGGAATTTTAGGAACGCATCGGCTATGTGGAGGTTCCTGACGAAAACGCAGATTTCGTAATTTACAACACCTGTACTGTAAGAGAAAATGCAAATCTCCGTGTATACGGACGACTGGGTTATCTCCACAGTCTGAAAAAGAAAAATCCCCACATGATGATTGGCTTATGCGGCTGTATGATGCAGGAGCCTCAGGTAGTGGAAAAGCTGAAAAAAAGCTATTCCTTTGTCAATCTGATTTTCGGTACCCATAATATTTATAAATTCGCAGAGTTAGTGGTTTCTTCTCTGCTTTCTGACCGTATGATTATTGATATCTGGAAAGACACAGACAAAATCGTGGAAGACCTTCCGGTAGAGCGAAAATATCCATTCAAATCCGGTGTCAATATTATGTTTGGCTGCAACAATTTCTGCAGCTATTGTATTGTGCCTTATGTACGAGGCAGGGAACGCAGCAGAAATCCAAAAGATATTGTAAGAGAAATTGAACGTCTGGTAAAAGACGGTGTTGTGGAAGTTATGCTTTAGGCAAATGTAATCCTACGGAAAGAATTTAGACGAGCCAATGACCTTTGCCCAGCTTCTTACAGAAATCGAAAAAATCGAAGGTCTTAAACGCATTCGTTTCATGACTTCTCATCCAAAAGACTTATCAGATGAGCTCATTGAGGTTATGAAAAACAGCAAAAAATCTGTAAGCATCTCCATCTTCCTTTACAGTCAGGAAGCAGCGATATCTTGCAGAAGATGAACCGCAGATATGACAAGGAAAAATACTTAAATCTGGTAGAAAAAATCAGAACAGCCATTCCTGATATTTCTCTTACCACAGATATTATTGTAGGATTTCCGGGAGAAACAGAAGAAGATTTTCTGGAAACCGTTGACGTAGTAAAAAAAGTCCGCTATGACAGCGCCTTTACCTTTATTTATTCCAAACGTACGGGAACGCCTGCTGCCGTTATGGAAAATCAAGTTTCGGAGGGCGTGGTAAAAGACCGTTTTAACCGCTTCTGGAAACCGTACAGTCCATTGGCAGAGAAATGTCTGCAAGAGACACCGGAAAGGTCATGGAGGTTCTGGTAGAAGAACAGAACAGTCAGGACAAGCATTTGATGACAGGACGTCTTTCTAATAATTTGCTGGTACATTTTGAGGGAGATACTTCTTTAATCGGACAACTCTGTCAGGTACGTTTAGATGAATGCCGTGGCTTTTATTATATGGGAACGAAAGTAGGATAAAAAAGAAACAATACCATCTTAAAGAAGTAAGGATACTCCCTACCTCCATTTTTAATGCGAGATATGGAATATCCTTATTTTTGTAGAGCAAAAGGCGTTTTCTTGCAATTGCAACTGATATTTCATGTGTTATTAAGAATTAACAGATAATATACATTTCTCTAAAATATAGTCTTTAAATACAAAGAAAAATATGTTATTATATAAATGAAAAACAACAAAAAATATGTCTAAGAAAGATATAGAAAGCTTTAAAATCTAAAGCAAATGGTTGTAGGAGGTGACACGCATGAAAAATTTATTGGCATAGTTGGCATCGGACTTATATGTTGCCTGATATTTGTTATTTTGTGGAGAGGAAAAAATCCTGAAAGAAATGGGGAAGATTTTACTCCAATAAAAGAAGAGAACTTTGTCGGAGGACTGTATGTTCCAGAAGGCTATGTTTATAACGGTGGTGAAAGTTTTATAGAGCGATATGTGTTTGAGTATAACGGATATGAGACAACTGATAAGATTGTTTATGATAAAGAAGATGGAAAATACATAATTAGAAGAAATGTGATTGACAAAAGCCGCTTAACAGAAATTAATTTTACTAAAGTTAAAAAAAATATTAATGCGTTTGACACAAATTATTCTGACAAACAGTATGAAGATTATTTTGATGTAATTACAATGGTAGAAAATACTCCTACAGTTGTCAGAGTTTGTTCCTATATTGATGCGAATGGCTGTTTAGACTATGATTGTATTGATTTACAGAATAACCAAGATATAACAGAAAAAGTTGATTTGTGGGAAGATATTATGTAGACAATTAAAATAATATGTTCTATGACAATAGTTGGGGCGGGATTTCCTGAATTCCGCTCCATAGTTGTATTTGGAAATGTTTTTATATTTGCATAGGAAAACTCAAATTTATAACAAAGATACCGACACACTCTGTTTTGTCTTGAATAATATTCCTAAATTTGATAAGATGTTAACCGAATATAAGAATATGATAAGTATCCTTGTTTCTTAGATATGGAAATAAGGATATTATGATATGGAAAAATTTTTAAAAGGAAAAATATAGGAAAATACATGGGAATTTCAATAAAAGACGTAAATATTGCATCGATTTCACCAATGATGCAGCATTATGTAAAAACCAAAGAAGAATATAAGGACTGTATCTTATTCTACGCTTAGGGACTTCTATGAAATGTTTTCGAGGACGCAGAAATCGTGTCCAAAGAATTAGAGCTTACCTTAACGGGAAAGGACTGCGGTATGTCAGAACGCGCGCCTATGTGCGGAATACCTTTTCATGCGGCAGAGGTCTATTTAAATCGCTTAATCAGCAAAGGATATAAAGTAGCAATCTGTGAACAGATGGAAGATCCCAAGCAAACAAAAGGAATTGTCAGAAGAGAGGTTATCCGTGTGGTAACACCGGGAACTACATTAAACACACAGGCTCTTGATGAAACAAAAAATAATTACATCATGTCCGTGGTCTATGTTTCCAACCGCTTTGGCATTGCCATTGCGGATATTACCACAGGTGTGTTCATGGTTACGGAGGTCGATGAAATCCGAAAACTGCTGGACGAAATTATAAGTTTTCTCCGGCAGAGCTTGTGTGCAACGAAGCCTTTACTATGAGCGGCATTGAAATTGACGAGCTGAAAAACCGTTTGAATATTTCTCTTTCTGCTCTGGATAACTGGTATTTTGACGATGATTTATGCGCCCGTACCTTAAAAGAACATTTTCATGTGGGAACACTGGAGGGCTTGGGATTAAAGGACTATAACTGTGCGGTAATTGCAGCAGGAGCTTTGTTTACTTATCTTCTGGAAACACAGAAAAACTCCATGGAGCATCTGCGTCAGATTACTCCGTATAGTACAGACAAATATATGCTCATTGACAGCTCCACAAGGCGTAATCTGGAGCTTACAGAAACCATGCGGGAAAAGGTAAAAAGAGGTTCTCTTTTATGGGTACTGGATAAAACCAAAACAGCCATGGGAGCTCGTATGATGCGCAGCTTTATTGAACAGCCCTTAATCGATGAAGGAGAAATTAACGCACGTTTAGATGCCGTGGAAGAAATTAACTGTCATGAAATGGACAGAGAAGAGATACGGGAATATTTAAGTCCTGTTTACGACATGGAGCGTTTAATCAGCCGTGTCAGCTATCAGTCTGCCAACCCAAGAGATTTGATTTCTTTTAAAAGCTCTATTTCCATGATACCATACATACGTCAGCTTTTGTCCCAGTTCCAGTGTGAGGAACTCCAAAAAGTATATGAGGAAATGGATGATTTACAGGATTTATATCAGCTTTTGGAAGCCTCTATTGTGGACGAGCCCCCTCTTGCCATGAAAGAAGGCGGCATTATCAAAGAAGGGTATCAGGAGGATATCGACCATTTCCGTGAAGCCAAAACAAAGGGCAAGGTATGGCTTGCCGAGCTGGAAGCAGAAGAAAAAGAAAAAACAGGTATTCGTACCTTAAAAATCAAATACAATAAGGTTTTCGGCTATTATCTGGAGGTCACCAATTCCTTTAAGGACATGGTTCCTGATTACTACACCAGAAAGCAGACCTTAACCAATGCAGAGCGTTATATCACACCACGCTTAAAAGAACTGGAAGATATGATTTTAGGTGCGGAGGACAAGCTTTATGCACTGGAATATGAAGCTTTCGTCTCCATTCGAACAAAAATTGCGGCAGAAGTAGAGCGTATTCAGAAAACAGCCCGTGCCATTGCCAAGCTGGATGCCTACGCATCTTTAGCTCTTGTAGCATCTCGCAATCAATTTGTCCGCCCCAAAATCAATACCAAAGGCGTTATTGATATTAAAAACGGCAGACATCCGGTAGTGGAAAAAATGATTTCCAACGATATGTTTATTCCAAACGATACCTATTTAGATAACGGGAAAAATCGTGTTGCCGTTATTACAGGACCGAACATGGCAGGAAAATCCACCTATATGCGTCAGTCTGCTTTGATTGTTTTAATGGCGCAAATCGGTTCTTTTGTGCCTGCTGAAAAAGCCAATATCGGAATTGTAGACCGTATTTTCACCCGTGTGGGTGCATCGGATGATTTGGCAAGCGGACAGAGTACCTTTATGGTGGAAATGACAGAGGTTGCCAATATCCTGCGAAACGCTACCTCAAAAAGCCTTTTGATTTTGGATGAAATCGGCAGAGGAACCAGCACCTTTGATGGACTTTCCATTGCATGGGCAGTGATTGAGCATATCAGCAATACCAGAATTTTAGGCGCCAAAACTCTATTTGCTACCCATTACCATGAGCTGACAGAATTAGAAGGAAAGCTGGCAGGGGTAAGCAACTACTGTATTGCAGTAAAAGAGCGAGGCGATGACATTGTCTTTCTTAGAAAAATCGTAAAAGGCGGAGCAGATAAAAGCTATGGTATTCAGGTTGCCAAGCTTGCCGGTGTCCCTAACTCTGTTATTGAACGGGCAAAGGAACTGGTAGAGGAGCTTGTCAGTGCAGATATTACAGCCACTGTAAAAAATATTGCTTCCGAAAACAAAAAGCAAAAGACAAAACCGGCCGTTCATTTTGACGAGGTAGATATGGAGCAAATTTCTCTTTTTGATACAGTAAAGGATGACGATGTCATTGAAGAGTTAAAATCCATACAGTTAGATGAATTGCGGCCGGTAGATGCTTTAAATATTTTATATCGACTTCAAAACAAACTGAAAAACAGATGGTGATAAAAATTGAGAAAAATTGCAGTTTTAAGTCAGAATACAATTGATAAAATTGCTGCGGGAGAGGTGGTAGAAAGACCTGCTTCCGTAGTAAAAGAACTGGTAGAAAATGCCATTGACGCAGGGGCTACGGCAATTACGGTAGAAATCAAAGAGGGCGGTATTTCCTTTATCCGTGTTACCGACAACGGGGGCGGTATCCCAAAGGAACAAGTACCTCTGGCATTTTTACGCCACGCAACCAGCAAAATCACACAGGCAGAAGACTTGCTTCAGATTACTTCTCTGGGATTTCGAGGGGAAGCTCTATCCAGTATTTCAGCGGTATCCCAGATGGAAGTGATTACAAAAGCGCCGGAGGATTTCATGGGTGTGCGCTATGTAATTGAAGGCGGACAGGAAAAGGTTCTGGAAGATGTGGGAGCGCCAAACGGAACCACCATGCTGGTGCGAAATTTATTTTTTAATACTCCTGCCAGAAAGAAATTTTTAAAAACAGCGATGACAGAAGCAGGGTATGTGAGCAGCTATATGGAACAGCTTGCCTTATCTCATCACAATATTTCTTTTAAATACATGGTAAACGGACAGCTTCGTCTGCACACCTCAGGAAATGCTAATTTAAAGGATGTAATTTACGGTATTTACGGACGGGATATTACAAGAGAGCTTCTTCCTGTACAATATGAAGTTTCCGGTCTTTCTGTCAGCGGTTTTATCGGAAAACCTTCCATTGCCAGAGGAAACCGCAACTTTGAAAATTATTACATCAATGGCAGATATGTGAAAAGCAAGCTTTTGATGAAAGCCATTGAAGAAGCTTACAAGCCTTACATGATGCAGCATAAATATCCCTTTGTCTGTTTACAATATGATATTCACGGGGAAGATGTAGATGTCAATGTGCATCCTACCAAAATGGAGGTTCGTTTTCAAAACCAGAGTGCGATTTATAATGCTACCTATGATTTAATTACAGATGCTTTAGCAGGGAAAGAAATCATCCCTGAGGTTTCTCTTACGCCAAAGCCGGCCGTTGGAGAAAAGCAAGCTCAAATCAAAGAAGAAAAAATACCGGTTCCCGAACCTTTTGAAAAGAACAGAATTGCAGAAGAAAAACCTGTATATGCTCCCGTAGGCTTCGCCCGGCAAGCGCTGAGCCAAAAACAGAAAGTAAAGCAGAACCTATAAACGTAAACGAGCCTATAAAACCAAGAGAGCCCGAAATACAGGCAAAACCGGAAGAACAGAAGAAAGAAGCTTTCCCAAAAGAAAAGCAGGCAGTAGAAAAAGCAGAACAGCTGGAGCTTTTTGACAATCGGCTTTTATCAAAAGAAGCCCGTATTCATCATCGAATTATCGGACAGCTTTTCGATACTTACTGGCTGGTGGAATATGACAATAAATTCTATATTATTGACCAGCATGCCGCTCATGAAAAGGTATTATATGAACGCTTCTTAAAAGAATTTGCCAAGAAAGAAATTCTTTCTCAAATGATATCGCCGCCGTCCTTGATTTCCTTGAATTTACAGGAAAGTAACCTTTTAAAAGCAAATCTGGAAATTTTCCGTGAGTTTGGATTTGAAATCTCAGAATTTGGCGGCAAGGAATACAGTATTCATGCAGTTCCTGCAAATATCTACGGTGTTTCTGTACAGGAGCTCTTTATACAGATTTTAGACAGTTTAGAGCAGGAACACGTTTCCAAAACGCCGGATATCCTTGCAGAGCGCATTGCAACAGCCGCTTGTAAGGCTGCGGTAAAGGGAAACAACCGTCTTTCCGTAAAAGAGGCGGATGCTTTGATTGACGAGCTTCTCAATCTGGAAAATCCATATAACTGTCCTCACGGAAGACCAACCATTATCTCCATGACAAAATATGAGCTGGAGAAAAAGTTTAAACGAATTGTGTAGGTGAAAATTTTGAAAAAACCTTTAATTATTTTAACAGGTCCTACGGCAGTAGGAAAAACAAAACTCTCGATTGCACTTGCAAAAGCAGTCAACGGAGAAATTATTTCCGCTGACTCCATGCAGGTGTATAAACACATGGATATCGGTTCTGCCAAAATCACAAAAGAAGAAATGTGCGGTGTCCCCCATTATCTGATTGACGTATTAGAGCCGGAAGAAGAATTTCATGTGGTGCGGTTTCAGGAAATGGCAAAACAGGCAATGGAAGAAATCTATGCAAAGGGAAAAATCCCCATTCTTGCCGGAGGCACAGGCTTTTATATTCAGGCAGTAGTAAAGGACATTGATTTTTCCAAAGAGTCTGAAAAATCACCGGTAAGAGAAGAACTGGAAAAGCTGGCAGAAGAAAAGGGCTGTGCATATCTTCATGAAAGATTGCAGCAGGTAGATGCAAAATCAGCAGAGAAAATCCATGCGAATAATGTAAAAAGAGTCATTCGGGCGTTAGAGTATTTTGAACTTACCGGAAAACCGATTTCTGCTCATAATGAAGAAGAGGCTGCAAAAGAGTCTCCTTACAATATGGCATATTTTGTTTTAAATGATATCCGAGAAAAGCTGTATGAAAGAATTGATGCCCGTGTAGATGCAATGTTGCGGGAAGGACTGGTGGATGAAGTATCCCTGCTTGCCAAGAAGGGATACACCAAAGACATGGTTTCCATGCAGGGCTTAGGATATAAAGAAATTTTGTCTTATCTGGACGGAAGCTGTTCCCTTGAGGAGGCTGTTTATATTTTAAAACGAGATACCCGTCATTTTGCAAAGCGGCAGCTTACCTGGTTTAAACGAGAGAAAGACGTTATCTGGGTAAATAAACAGGAATTTGCTTATCAGGAGGATAAGATTTTAGATTATATATTAGAAAACTGTAAGAAAAGAGGAGTATTACCATGCAGGAAATGATGGAAATGTACCGTGATTTAGGCATCAGCCACAAGTGCTTGCCTTTGGAAATCAAATAGAAGCAGAATTAAAAGAACGTTTTCAGGAGATTGATGAAAACGCAGAATACAATCAGTTAAAGGTGCTTCATGCTATGCAGAAGAATAAAGTAAGCGAAGGCTGCCTTTATTCTTCTACCGGTTACGGCTACAACGATTTAGGACGTGACACCTTAGAAGAGGTCTATGCAGCTGCTTTTCATACAGAAGCAGCCTTAGTGCGCCCTTTAATTGCTTGCGGTACGCATGCTTTATCTGTGGCGCTTGCAGGAAATTTAAGACCGGGAGATGAGCTGCTTTCTCCTGTTGGAAAGCCTTACGATACCTTAGAGGAGGTTATCGGTATTCGTCAATCCAAGGGCTCTTTGGCTGAATACGGCATTACTTATCGTCAGGTAGAGCTTTTAGAAGACGGAAGCTTTGATTATGAGGGTATTCGAAATGCCATTACAGACAAAACAAAATGGTAGAAATTCAGCGCTCCAAAGGATATCTCACACGTCCTACTTTTTCTGTATCCCAAATCGGAGAACTGATTTCTTTTATTAAAGGAATTAAACCGGACATTATCTGTATGGTAGACAACTGCTAGGTGAATTTGTAGAAAAATAGAGCCAAGTGATGTAGGCGCCGATTTAATCGTTGGTTCACTGATTAAAAATCCCGGCGGCGGTCTTGCGCCAATCGGAGGATACATTGCAGGAAAGAAAGAATATGTAGATAATGCAGCTTATCGCCTGACCTGTCCCGGTCTTGGAAAAGAAGTGGGTGCTACTTTGGGCGTTAATCCTTCCTTTTATCAGGGATTTTTCCTTGCGCCTACCGTTACCGCAGGTGCATTAAAGGGAGCGATTTTTGCCGCAAATATTTACGAGCGTTTAGGATTTTCGGTTACACCAAACAGTACAGAAAGCCGTCACGACATTATTCAGGCTGTTACTTTTGGTACACCGGAAGGCGTCATTGAATTTTGTAAGGGTATTCAGGCGGCTGCACCGGTAGACAGCTATGTAGAGCCGGAGCCATGGGCTATGCCGGGCTATGACAGCGACGTAATTATGGCAGCAGGCGCTTTTGTACAGGGTTCTTCCATTGAGCTTTCCGCTGACGGACCGATTAAACCGCCTTATACCGTATATTTTCAGGGCGGTCTTACTTGGTATCACGCAAAATTAGGTATTTTAATGTCCTTACAGAAGCTTGCAGATAAAAATCTGGTTACATTGCCACAGGAGTAAATTATGGAAAAAAAGAAGGTCTGTATTGTAGCGGCGGAGCTGCAGGCATGATTGCCGCCATTATGGCAACCAGAAATCATGCTGCTGTCACAGTTTAGAGCATAATGAAAACAGGGAAAAACTGCTGGCAACAGGAAACGGACGCTGTAATCTCACCAATGAAAAACAAGAAAAAATCTGCTATCACAGCGAAAATCCGGAAATTCTATGGGATGTTCTGCAAAATTTTTCTTTTAAGCAGACATTGGACTTTTTTACGGAAATAGGCATATATCCTGTTTCAAAAAACGGATATTTTTATCCTTCCAGTATGCAGGCTTCCAGTGTGCAGGAGCTTTTAGAAATGGAAGCCCGCTTTTTAAAAGTAAAAATCAAGAGCAAAGAGCATGTAAAAGAAATTAAAATTTCAGACACAAAAGAAAGCCCAAAGTTTTCAGTGGTAACCGATACATGGCAGTATCCCGCCGACGCTGTTATTCTTGCCTGCGGTTCTTGCGCTTCGGAAATTGACGGAGCAGACGGCAGCGGCTATACTTTGGCAAAACAATTAGGCTTAAAAGTTATAAATCCCCTTCCTGCTTTGGTTCCATTAAAAGGAAAAGGAAATTACTTTTCAAAATGGGCTGGTACTCGTATTTACGGAAAATACAGTTACAAGCAGAGCAGAAAACCTTACAGACAGAAGAAGGAGAATTACAGCTTACGGATTATGGGGTTTCCGGTATTCCGGTGTTTCAGCTCAGCGCTCTGGCAGCCAAGCTGTTGCAAAAACAACGTTCCGTTACCTTGCTGATTGATTTCTTACCTGATTTTACCAAAAAAGAACTGGAAGAGCTTTTCCTGAAAAGAAAGGAGCTTTGTCCATACAAAACAACAAAAGAACTCTGTATCGGTCTTATTCCCAAAAAACTGATTGAAGTCTGGCAGATAAAAAACAGAAATTTCATCACTGGCAGAGAAAATAAAAGCATTTCCGGTGGAAATTGTGGGGACAAAGCCGTTTTCTAATGCACAGGTATGTCAAGGCGGTGTTTCTCTGGAAGAAATTTCTCCTGAAACCATGGAATGTAAAAAATTCCCAACCTGTATCTGGCAGGAGAGTTATTGGATGCAGACGGTATCTGCGGCGGCTACAATCTTCAATGGGCATGGTCCAGCGGTGCATGTGCAGGAAAGGAGGCTGCTTTATGGTAAAAATTCAACAGATAAAACTTCCTGTTTCTCATACAAAAGAAGATTTGGAAAATAAAATCAAAAAGCTCTTAAAAATCTCCTCGGGAGATTTACTTTCATGGACAATTCGGCGCCAGTCCTTAGATGCAAGGAAAAAGCCGGAGCTTTTCTTTGTTTATACCGTTGAAGCAGAAGTAAAAAAAGAAAAACAGGTTCTAAAAAAGGTAAACAATAAAAATATTATGTCAACAACTCCTGTGAGATTTTCTTATTTAAAAACAAATACAGAAGTTTCTCAAAGACCTGTCATTGTGGGCAGCGGACCTGCCGGACTTTTCTGTGCCTATTATCTGGTACAAGCAGGTTTAAAGCCTTTGATTATTGAAAGAGGCGAAGACGTAGAAAACCGCCTGAAAACCGTGGAAAAATTCTGGGAAACAGGAGAGTTAAAGAAAGAGTCTAATGTACAGTTCGGAGAAGGAGGCGCAGGCACTTTTTCTGACGGAAAGCTGAATACCTTAGTAAAAGACACAAAAGGGCGCAATCAAGAGGTTCTGAAAATATTTGTAAAATTCGGCGCTCCCGAGGAAATTTTATATCAGCAAAAGCCGCACCTTGGCACAGACATGCTAATCGGTATTGTAAAAAATATGCGAAATTACATTAAAAATGCCGGCGGAGAATTTTGTTTTTCCTCCAAGATGACAGATATTCAAATTGAAAACGGAAAAGTATCAGCCATTACTGTAAACGATACTGAAAAGTAAAAACTGATTGTCTGGTTCTGGCTATCGGTCACAGCGCCAGAGACACCTTTACCCTGTTAAAAGATAAAAATCTGCCTATTGGAGCAAAGGCTTTTGCCGTAGGTCTGCGTGCGGAGCACCCCCAGACCTTAATCAATCTTTATCAATA
>ENA-OQIC01000680-OQIC01000680.1-human-gut-metagenome-genome-assembly--contig:-NODE-680-length-14219-cov-2.405762_pt1 | contig 14219 bp, 16 predicted proteins | sample MGYA00242572_ERZ504736 | MGnify/ENA primary metagenome ERZ504736 (study PRJEB26092, sample SAMD00036201) | human gut metagenome | host: Homo sapiens | study: EMG produced TPA metagenomics assembly of... | reverse complement strand
GAAAAGTCTAGTATAGATAAAGTCGTTTCTATATTGTACAAACTCGTTTTACGATGATGGAGGTTGAGAAGAATGCCAATTATTCATGTGGAGCTTGTTGAAGGTCGTACCTTTGAACAGAAGAAAAAATTGGGCGAAGCTATTACCAACGCAACGGTAGACATTGTGGGCGTACCAAAAGAAGCTGTTAAAGTTATTTTCACTGATATGAAAAAAGATAACTTTATGGAAGCGGCGTTATGCGCTCTGAGAAATAAGACAAGTATTTAAAAATATGTCTTGCTAAGGAAACAGAAATTAAGGAGAAAGGAAGTTACCATGAGAGAAGATAAGTTTGGTTTACGCGGATTAACATTTGATGACGTTTTATTAGTTCCGGCGGCTTCGGATGTGTTACCGCATGAAGTAGACATCACTACAAACCTGACTCGTGATATTAAGCTCAATATTCCAATGATTAGTTCCGGTATGGATACAGTTACGGAATCCCGAATGGCTATTGCTATGGCGCGTGAAGGCGGGATGGGTGTTATTCACAAAAATATGTCCATTGAGGAACAAGCTCATGAGGTGGACAAAGTAAAGCGCTCAGAACATGGTATCATCGTTGATCCGATTTACTTGAGCCCACAGAACTTATTAGCTGATGCGGAAGAATTAATGCGTAAATACGCAATTTCAGGTGTACCTGTGACTGTTGACGGCAAATTAGTCGGTATCATTACGAACCGTGATATGCGTTTTGAAAATGAATTAAATAAACCAATCGGTGAAGTTATGACGAAGGAAAATTTGGTAACCGCACCGGTAGGTACTTCTTTGGAAGAAGCCAAAGCTATTTTGCGTCGCCATCGTATTGAAAAATTACCTTTAGTTGATGACAACGGCTATTTAAAAGGTTTAATTACCATTAAGGATATTGAAAAAGCAACGAAATATCCTAATTCGGCTAAAGACAGCAGCGGTCGTTTACTCGTAGGCGCAGCCGTTGGTGTAAGTAAGGATTTATATGACCGCATGGAAGCTTTGGTAGCTGCTAAAGCGGACGTAATCATTGTTGATACGGCTCACGGTCATTCTGCCGGCGTATTGCGTACGCTTAAAGAAATTAAGAAAACATTCCCGTTTATGCCTGTAATTGCCGGTAACGTAGCAACTGCAGCCGGTACGGAAGCATTAATTGAAGCCGGTGCTGACGCTGTTAAAGTAGGTATCGGACCGGGCTCTATTTGTACGACTCGTGTTATTGCCGGTATCGGTGTGCCACAGATTACAGCTGTTTACGAATGTGCATCTGTAGGTCGTCGTTACAATATTCCAATCATCGCCGATGGCGGGATTAAATACTCCGGAGATATTGCCAAAGCCATTGCAGCGGGCGGCAATGTTGTTATGATGGGTAACATCTTGGCCGGTACGGACGAAAGTCCCGGCGAAACGGTTATTTATCAAGGTCGTAGCTATAAAGTATACCGCGGCATGGGTAGTTTAGGTGCTATGAAATTGGGTAGTAAAGACCGTTACTTCCAGTCGGAAGCTAAGAAATTAGTTCCGGAAGGCATTGAAGGTCTGTGCCTTACAAAGGTATGTTAGCTGATACTATTTTCCAAATGGTAGGCGGTTTACGTGCCAGCATGGGATATTGTGGTTGTCATAATATCCAAGAAATGATTAATGATACTCAGTTTATCCAAATTACTGCCGCAGGTCTTAAAGAAAGCCATCCGCATGATGTTAGCATCACGGTTGAAGCTCCTAACTATAGCGGCTGATTATTGAGGTGTATTTGTTTTGCGAAATCAATTGAGCATTCTCGATGTGCCGGTTGATGTCATAACCATGAAAGAAGCAGTTCAGCGTGTACAGAATTTATATTCTGAGCCGGGGCTACATACTGTAGTCACGGTTAACGCTGAAATGGTTATGCGCGCCCGTCACGATAAAGAATTGCACCAAATTTTAAAACAAGCAGATATGGCCGTCCCCGACGGGGCCGGCGTGCTATGGGCTGCCGAGCAATTGGGGCAGCACATTCCCGAACGTGTGGCCGGTTGTGATTTGGCGGTAGCCTTATTGCAAGAAGCAGCACAACATAAAACGCCTGTGTATTTTTTCGGCGCAGCCCCGGTATAGCGGAGCAAGCTGTAAAGAATATGGAGGCTCGCATTGGTCCTTTACAGGTAGTCGGTATCCACTCCGGCTTTTTTGATGAGCAAGAAGAAGTTGAAATTATAAAAGCCATTGAAGATGGTGGAGCTAAACTTGTCCTGGTGGCCTTAGGTGTGCCCAAACAGGAAAAATGGATTACTTCCAAACTGTCTCATTTAGATAAAGTAGTCGCTATCGGCTTGGGCGGTTCCTTTGATGTTATGGCGGGCCATGTAAAAAGAGCGCCCGAATGGATGCAACGAAATCGTTTAGAATGGTTATATCGATTGCTCAATCAACCGCAACGCATCGGCCGAATGATGGCGTTACCTAAGTTTATGTGGGCGGTGAAGCAATCAAAAAAATAGAGAGGTGGTGCAAGATGCCCACAGGGTTTATTGTTAAAGATGGTTACCCTTTTATCGGTGTAACTTTTCTTATAGCATTTCTGGTGGGATATTTTATCTCCCCGTATGTGGCGATAATACCATTTATACTGGCTTGCTTTTTTACCTTCTTTTTTAGAAATCCGAAACGGGTAATTCCAAATGATCCGGACGTGCTGGTATCACCGGCTGACGGTAAGGTAATGGAAGTAAGTGAAGTGTATGAAGATTTATTCTTAAATACTGAATGTAAGAAGGTAACGATTTTTCTTTCTGTGTTTGATGTGCATGTAAATCGCGCGCCGATGGAAGGGAAAATTACGTTCCGACAATATACATGTGGCGGATTTTTGCCGGCCTATAAAGATTCGGTCGGTTTTGAAAACGAACGTCACTCCATTGGCATTGACAATGGTAAAATTGAAATTTTAGTTACTCAAATCGCAGGATTATTAGCGCGACGTGTTATATCGTGGACAGATTTAGGTAAGAATCTGGCCAAAGGAGAACTGTACGGGATGATTAAATTCGGATCTTGTACAGAAGTTTTCGTGCCTAAATCAGTAGAGATTACTGTTAAAAAAGGCGATTATGTACGTGGCGGAGAATCGATTATCGGGAGGCTGCAAAAAATGGATAAGTCTATATTTCCAAATTTGTTTACGGCTGCTAATCTATCCTTTGGCGTCGTAGGCATAACTTTCGCGGCCCAAGGTGAATTTACGTTAGCAGCAATTTGTGTGTTATTATCCTTATTGTCTGACGGCTGTGACGGCCGTGTAGCTCGCGCGCTGGGCGTATCCGGACCAATGGGGCGTGAATTAGACTCCTTGGCGGATGTGGTTGGTTTCGGGGTTGCACCGGCTTACATGTTATACATGTATCAATTGAGTCATACCGGCTGGCTTGGCTATGTGCCTTTGTTAGCTTTCTCCGTATTCGGTGCTTTCCGTTTAGCTCGTTTTAACATTATGACCGATGAAGTACATGGTTACTTCTTAGGTTTGCCTATTCCGGCTGCCGGCTGTATGGCCGCAACCTATGTTTTATCCGGCATTCGTTTACCGGAATGGCTTTTGATGGTTTTAATGGTGGTAGTCGGCTATTTAATGGTAAGTCGCGTGCATCATCCGGATTTTAAAGGCAAGGGGGCCGATCCGGTAAATACATTGGCTTTAATTATTGTTGCGATTCTTGGCGTGTTAGCTTTAGTGTGGGATTGGCATTCATGGCCGGTTCTTATCTTTGCCCTGTACGCCGTATTTGGTATTTGTAACACAACTATTAATCTTGTAAAACGGTGAGGTGAAGGACGTAAATGGATTATATTCTTGACCTTCTCATGATTCCGCTACAGGTAATAATCGTATTCTATACGCTTTATTATTTCGTGTTGGCCGTAGCGGGCATGTGGCGAAGGAAAGAAAAAAAGAATTATACGCCTAAGAACTCATTTGCCATTATTGTATGTGCTCATAATGAAGAGGCCGTTGTCGGTCAATTGGTAGAGAATTTGAAGATTCTTGACTATCCGAAAGAGCTGTACGATATTTTTGTAGTAGCTGATAATTGTACCGACAAGACAGCTGAAATAGCTCGCAATGCCGGTGCGATTGTGCATGAGCGTGAAAATAAAGAAGAGGTAGGTAAGGGCTATGCCATGGGCTGGATGTTTAACCGCATCTACGAAATGGACCGCGAGTATGATGCCTTCGTAATTTTTGACGCTGATAATCTGGTACATCCTCATTTCTTAGCTGAAATGAATTACCACTTAGAATTGGGAGAGCCGGTTATTCAAGGCTATTTAAATGCAAAGAACCCAACAGATACGTGGGTGGCAGGCACATTTGCGATTGCTTTCTGGCAAGTGAATCACATGTGCATTTAGCTAAATATAACCTTGGCTTGTCGACCGCGCTCGGTGGTACGGGTATGTGTATCCGTACGGACATTATTAAGACCTATGGATGGGATTGTAATTGTTTGACCGAAGACATGGAATTTTCCATGAAGCTTTTGATTCACGGGGTGAAAACAACGTGGGCTCATGATGCCATCGTGTATGATGAAAAACCGTTGACCTTTATGCAATCATGGCGGCAGCGTAAGCGTTGGGCACAAGGGCATTTTGATTGTGGCGAACGCTATATTCCGAAACTGTTTGTTGAAGGGATTAAGCAGGGGAACTTACGTATTTTAGACGGTATTATTCAGATTAGTCAGCCGTATTTCTTATTGGTATCTACGTTCTATCTGATTATGACCTATATTAATGCGTACGTGCCGATTTATACGAATATTATTTACCAGATTTTACCGGTTACGGTGTGGACCATCATCGGTATCGGGCAGTATTTGTTCCCACTCATCGTATTGGCCACCATTAAAGTACCGCCTAAAGTTTGGCTCTATTATTTGGTGTACCCGCTTTTCATGTACAGTTGGGTTCCGGTAACCTTCCTTGGTTATTTGAATCGCCATGATAAAGTGTGGGCCCATACCCAGCATACACGCGGCGTTTCGCTTGGTGAAGTGAAATTGACGCGCATGGGTGATGCGGATAAATCGATAAAGAAATAAAACTGTTAAAAAGTGCCTAGTAGCGTAGGCACTTTTTTGCATATAGGATATATAGAAGAAATTATTTACTGATATATTGTTACAATATAGAAGTTAGATACATTCGTTGCTGTCAGTGTTCATGCTTTTTGGTGGACTTGTATTAAAAATCTCTATATAATAATAGATAGATGGCTATTATCTTAGGAAGTGAGTAGCCTGTTTTATGGTGAAAAGAAAGGATCTATAAAAGACTATGCACATTTTATTAACAAATGATGACGCGTATGGGCCAACGGGATATTAGATTTAGGCGCGGAACTTGCCAAAGAGCACCGCGTAACGGTGATTGCACCGGAAGTGGAACAGAGTGCCAAATCACATGCCATTACCATTCAGATGCCGGTACGGTTGCGCCGTTTTTCAGACGAGGAAGACAATCCGAGACGCTTTGCCGTAACGGGAACGCCGACAGATTGCATGAAATTTGCGTTGTCTCACTTTTTGAAAAATGACATGCCGGACATGGTAGTATCCGGTGTAAATAACGGTTTTAACTTGGGATCCGATGCTTTATATTCCGGCACGGTAAGTGCGGCCATGGAAGCTATGTTCTATAAGGTGCCGGCCTTAGCCGTATCCGTTGAACGCTACAGTAAAAACGGAGTGCCGAAATTATGCCGTTCATTCGTGAATTCATAGGTGAAGTATTTGAAAAACAGCAATTTAAGGGGCTGTTGAATATGAATTTTGCCAAAGAAGGTCCCGTAGGTTGGGATAATTGTGAAATCCTCGACCAAGGCATGCAGATGTATTACGATATTATCGATCCTCGTGAAGACCGTAAAGGCCGTAAATATTATTGGATTGGCGGTAAATTATCTTTTGAACCGGAAGAAACGCCGACTGACGTAGCTTCTATCAAAGAAGGTAAGGTGACGGTGGTGGCTCTTACTTGGAAACAACAGGATGACGAAGGTACAGCCAAATGCGTGAGATTTTGGGAACGATTAAGAAGTGAGTATTGCTTTACTTGACGCTTATATATTATTGCGTTAAGATATATACAAGACGAGCCGTCATAGTGTGTGGTAACGCTAGGCTCATCTCTAGTGAAATTAGCAAATTGAGAAATGGCCTAGTCGTTACAAACGTATTAGGTCATTTTTCATTTAAGAATCAAGACCACTAAGGTAGCGAAAGCTATCATCAAGGATAAAGCTTCGAATACACTCATGATCTCACCTCCTTAACAGAGATGACCTAGTCGCACTATAACGGCTCTTGATTATTAGTATACTCCTTTTATCTCTATAATTAAAGAAAAAGTCGAAAATATGTTCTTGAGGAAAAGTTGAAAGATTATATTAAATAAAAAAGAAGCCAACCCCAATCGCTCAAAGGCGACATGATGGGTTGACTTCTCCTAATGTTTTAACTATACGTGAATTATTATAAGGTGTCAAGAATGGGAAGATAGTCTATAATAAAAGTAAAATAGGTATTAAAATGTGCTAAAAAGGTGCTAAGAAGACAGGAAGAAAAGAGGAAAAGGTAGTGTCTATCTAACAAGTACATACTTGCCAATGCTATTTTATTAGTATATAATAACATATATAGAAATTTAGAAATGTAGAAATGTAGATATAAGGCTATACATAGGCTATTAGACTATGGCTGGTGTATGGCATGAAAGGATGTTTTAAATGTCAGTATTAAAAGAAGATACAAACAAGTTAATGGAGTTGTTTGAAAAAATTGGGCGTTGGTAACGGCCGGTTCTATAGAGGACTATAATAGTTGTACTGTTAGTTTGGGGGAGTTTGGGCAATATTTGGGGGAATCCCGGACAGAGTCATAAAGTGGCAACGGTATATATTCATCCGGCCCGCTATACCAGTGAATTTTTAAAGCGGAATGACTTTTTTACGGTTAGCTTTTTTGACCCGAAATTTCGTAAGCTTTAGGCTATATGGGATCTCATTCGGGGCGTGATGGCGATAAAGCTAAAGGCGCAGGGCTGACTCCGGTTGCTTTTGGTGATGGCGTAACTTTTGAAGAAGCTGAACTGACACTATTATGTCGCAAACTGTATTTGCATCAGTTTACTAAAGAAGATTTGTCGCAGGATGTACAGGATTACTATGCATCTTTGCCACAAACTTATCCTGATTTTAAAGGCGGATGGCAACCTCATTACCAAATTATTGGTTCTGTAACAGATATAAAATAAATTATTACCTGATTAAATCATGTGCTAATTTAGTACTAAATATTGCAATAAATGGGTTTGTAATGAATATATCCCTAAAAGTATGTGCACTATTATATGCCTTACTGTTGAGGATGAGTATTAGTTTACTTGACGCTTATATATTATTGCGTTAAGATATATACATAAGACGAGCCGTCATAGTGTTTCGTAGCGCTAGGCTCATCTCTGGGTAAGATTACAAATTGAGAAATGGCCTAGTCGTTACTTAACGATTAGGTCATTTTCATGTAGAATTAAGACCACTAGAGTAGCAAAAGCTATCATCAAGGATAATGCTTCGAATACACTCATGATCTCACCTCCTTAACAGAGATGACCTAGTCACACTATAACGGCTCTTGATTATTAGTATACTCCTTTTATATCTATAATTAAAGATATAATCGAAAGTATGTTCTTGAGGAAAAGTTGAAAGATTATATAAATAAAAAATGCTATTTCTATGAGCGGGCAATCATCACCCAATATCATAGAAATAGCATTTTTGTGGTGCGGTTGGCGGGAGTCGAACCCGCACACCCGAAGGCACTGCCGCCTGAAGACAGCGCGTCTGCCATTCCGCCACAACCGCATGAAATATGTACTTATTGTATTACTTTTGATGTTTCATGTCAAATAAACGCGCTGTTAAAGCACATTATGCTTAGTTAGTAAATTTAGCGTTGGAGAAATTGGGCAAACGGTGAAATAGTTTCAGCTTCAAATTGTAATGATAATTTTGTATAATTACATATAGAACATGTTCCGGAATAATTATTCTGATGATAATTAAGAAGGGGTTTAAATGTCTTATTTTACTGACGTTATATAATCGGCTAAAGTTAGCCTTTATTTGGTAATAATCCAGTACGACAATTATATTGAGAATTAAACTTAATAAAGGAGACATAATATGGATATGAGTCAATTATATGAAGCTTTGCTGCAATATATAGAGAGTGAGAACTATCAGGAAATAGATGCTAAGACATTTTATCGAAAAATCTTCCCTGAAGGCATACTCGAAAAAGAGGGGGGCTCTGAAGGTAAGCCAAATGGTATTTTAGTCACTAAAGACGCATCCGGTAAGCCAACAGGCCATTCGGCGATTAGTGATGAATTGAATGAAATTCTGAATTTAGATCCGGACTCCGAAGCCGTTATGGCGCCGATTTCGTACTATGGTCAAAACTTGACCGGTCGCAACGGTGGCGTATTACATGCCTTAACGATTACCGTGCCGGTACAGCGTGTTGCCGAATTAGAACGTTTATTGGCCATATTAACACAGTCAGTTTTTCTTAAAGCGACGTATTTCGTACTTACGGGCGAGTCGATTCAACTTTACTATGTCTATGAAGAGGGCGTGGCTATGACCGGTGAAGCCCAAAAAGAGTTGATAGCTCAGAAACAAGTGTTAATTGATCGTTTTAATGAGTTACTGGGCCTAACCAAACCGATTGCCATGACACCGCTCGCCGATCGTTTACCTATTATTGGGACCGTTAGTGGCAAAGACCGTTTGCCGGTTCGAGCGTTTCAAGTTAAGTTAAAGTAAAAGTAAAAGTAAAAGTAAAAGTAAATGACTTGTAGGATGCGATAACCGAAAGATGTTTTTCAAAATTAATAGATAGCAAAAAACACAGGGCGCTTATCATTGAGTAAGCAACCCTGTGTTTCTAGTTTTCATGAGTTACGAATATATTTTTCAGTACAATCAAAAGCAATTTATGCTTCCAGCTCTTTAGCGTAGCGGCGATGTTGAATATACCAAACGCGGACTGTATAGGCAATGGACGCAGCGGTAAGGCCGCCTAAGAGGCCCATCCAGATGCCGTAAGGACCAAAGTCGAACCCAAAAGTGAAGAGCGCTGCTATCGGCGTACTCACGCCCCAATAGCAACTTAGGGCTATGATAGAGATAATTCGCACGTCTTTGTAACCGCGCAATATACCTTGAAGCGGTGTGCCGAAGGCATCGATAACAGTAAAGAAGACCGCATAGGCTAAGAAGCTACTGATTAGACCGGTCATATGAGGATCATTCGTATAGAAGCCGGCAATTTGTTCCAAGTGGGTAAAGCTGTACATACAGATTAGAATGGCGATGATAATGGCGATGCCACGGGCGATATAGGCGTATTGTTTGGCGTCGCGGAATCGTTGGGCACCCACTTCATAGCCAACGGTAATGGTAGAAGCAATACTGATACTGAGCGGAAACCCGTAGAATAAGTTAGTAAAGCTAATAGCTGCCTGATGAGCGGCGATGATTTCTGTACCGTAGTAAGCCATTAAGAGTCCGGCTAAGCTGAAAATACTCATTTCACAGAATATGGCAATACCGATAGGAACGCCCAAGGTTAATTGTTCAACAATATAAGGGCTTTGAAAAGCGGGCCACTGCCTAAAGACTTTATAGTGTTTGAAATTTTTGTTAAAAAGTAAAATGAGAATATAGGCTAAAAGGTTGTACCAACAGCTAATGGCCGTAGCAATGCCGGCACCGACGCCGCCAAAGGCAGGCAAACCGAAATGCCCCAGAATAAAGGCATAGTTTAGCAGTACGTTAAGGACAAAACTGGACACCATAATCATCATGGAATAGTGGGTAAAGCCATGAGCATCCACCGAATTTCGGAGAACCGTGCTGCCCATGAGGGAATAATCCCGAAGGCAATGGCTATCATGTAATCAATGGTGATAACCTGTGCATCAGGCGCCAAATTAATGAGTTTTAACACCGGCTCGAGGGCAAGAATGCCGCTAGAATTAAGAGGCTACCTAAGCCAACCGCCAAATAGAGACCATGAGCAATAATCGTGGGTATATTTTCTTTTTTGTCGGCCCCCAAAAGTTGCGCAATAATAGGGGAAATACCCAGTAAAATACCCATGGCACCGAAGAAGCAAGCCGTCCAAATATTATAGCCTACAGATACCCCGGCGAGATGCAGGGTGCTGTATTGACCGGATAGTAAGATGGCTACAAATGAGCCCGCAATTAGCGAGAACTGTGTTAATACGATAGGGCCCGCTAACCGCAAAAACAGCAGGATTTTTTCAAAAATTTTAAAGGTAGGATGCATACGAACTCCTTATCTATACAATAAAAAAGTCTCCAACTAAGCATCGGAGATTTTAAAATAATCACAAGAAAAGCGTAATATCTGATTCGCAATGTATTAATCACAACATATTACTCGAAATGTGTTCATCATGTCAATATTATTATAACTTTATTGTAACATAGCATCAGAAGATTGAAAAGTTGTTAGGCGGGAAGCGATATTGTCGAAATATCGTTAGCCGTGTATGTATTGTGATATGGAAGGATTGCTAGAGTTAAGCGATTTTTATTAAAAAGTAGGCTATAAAAATTTTCAGATTTCTAATCGACAAGGTGACGATATTTCGATATAATATCTATAGTATATTGATATATTACGATACATTGATTAATTTGACGGAGGTATGATTTTGGAACTGTTTTCAGCTGCAGGATTATTGGCAATTGCAAAAATTATTGTCATCGACATTTTATTGGCCGGCGACAATGCGATTGTTATTGGTATGGCCGCCAAAAACTTACAGGAGAAGCATCGTAAGCTGGCTATTTTCTGGGGCACATTCGGGGCGATTGCTTTACGCTTAATTATGGCGTTTCTTTTTGTGGAAGCGATTAATAATATCCCGGGGTTACGCTTAGTAGGTGGTGTATTATTACTTTGGATTGGCTATAAATTGATGGCCGCCAATGAATCGTCTCATAATATTGAGGCAAAGAGCAATTTGCGCGATGCCATTATTACCATTGTAATTGCAGACGGTATCATGGGTATCGATAACGTTATCGGCGTTGTTGGTGCAGCCGAAGGAACATGATGCTTGTACTTGTTGGTATTTTAATCACTGTACCGATTATTATCTGGGGTAGTACGATGTTCATCAAGTTGATTGAAAAATACCCTGTTATTCTCTTCTTCGGTGGCGGTATTTTAGGCTGGATCGGCGGTGAAATGATTCACGTTGACCAGTATACATTCGATTTAATTGACCCGATTAGTTTACCGTTCAAAATCGCTTGTATTATTTTAGTCGTTGGTGCTGCTTTGATTCAACGTAAATTGACAGCGAAAAAAGCTGATAACTAAGAATAAGCTAATAACTGAATAAAGAATACAAAATTAAAGGTCTTAATGTACGACTTAGTAGCTTAGTTGCGGCAATGAAATCGTTCATTAAGACCTCTTTTTATATCATTACAGAATTAATGTAGGTTCATAGAATGCATATTAAGTAATGGAACGCTTTAGTATAAACAAGACGCATACATGTATTGAGAAGTGCTATTGTACTTTTAGAGAAGATTTTCGATATACTAAAAGGGTAGTAAGTAATCGAAAAATTAAATAAACTGATATTTTTTACCATTAATTTTTACCTTAGGAGGACTATCCATGAATACGATTAAAAAACAGCACTTCGTTTATTTGTAGCATCTGCACTTCTTTCTTCCACGATGGCTGTTAATATGGTTGTATCGGCAGCTGATGAAGTGGCAGCCAATCCGCCAACGACTATTACAGCGAATACCCAATCATCGGCATTAATTACCAATAAGGCTATGAAGCAGCGTAAGCCATTACAAATTGCGGAACAAGGTATTTTTTCGGTAGGCGGTGTGGTGTTACAAAGTGAAGGCACATTCAATCCGGAAGATCTTTGGGAAGCAACGGGAGCAGGTCAGACATTACATGCGGACCATGCGAATGTGATGTATCAGATTCCGGTAAAAGCCGATGAAGCACCGATGATTTTCTTGCACGGCTATGGTCAGTCCCGCATGGCTGGATGACAACACCGAATGGACGTCCGGGCTGGTCCGACTATTTCCTTCGTGAAGGGCATAGCGTATTCTTAGTAGACCAACCTCGTCGCGGTGAAGCGGGTACTACCTCGGTACCGGGTATTATTACGAATAAAACATTGGATCAACGCTGGTACACACAATTCCGTATTGGTCGCTGGGAAAACAATAAATCCGTCGTGTATGAAGGTTCCCAATTCCCGAATGATGATGCTTCGGTTGATCAATTCTTCAGACAAATGACGCCGGATACCTTTATGAAAACCGATACGGGATTTGATTTTGATCCTGTTGTAGTAGGTAAAGCGTTGGCTACTACGGTGGATGAAGTAACCACCAAAACCGGTGAAAAACCAATTGTAGTGACTCATTCTCAAGGTGGCGGTCCGGGCTGGCTCGCTGCAACGTATACCAATAATATAGCCGGTATTATTGCAATTGAACCGGGTAATCCTCCGGCAGCCGGCAGTGATGCGTACAAAGCGATTGATGAAAAGAAAATTCCGGTAGTGTTCTACTATGGTGATTACATCGACAATGGCGATCCTGCTATTTCTGCTACAGCTTTTTGGCAAGGTTGTCGTGATAATGCCAAGAAATTTGCTGAAGAAATGAATGCTAACGGTGGTAATGTAACGGTTATTGACTTGCCAAAAGAAGGTATTTACGGTAATGAACACTTCATTTTCCAAGATAAAAACAGTGATGAAGTAGAGGCTCACGTGGAAAAATGGATTAAGAAGAACGTTAAATAAGCAGATTTGGCAGAACAATGGCTGAAATCCAAAGGTCTTGGCAAATAAATTTATATAAATATGGTTAATTGATAAAAAGGCCTGTAGTTTTGCAGGCTTTTTTTATAAAATTATAGGCAACGCTTATTTTGCTTGCTATAATAAAAACAGGAAATAAATTTTCGTAGTTAATATGAAGGTATTGCTGATTAGTGGAATCTTAATGGTTGTATACTAATCGGGGCCGTACCGGTAAGGAGATACTATGGAATACGTAAAATTAGGCCGCACCGGTCTTGATGTTTCTAAATTGGCATTGGGTTGTATGAGTTATGGCGCACCGGTAAGTGAACAGTTTTGTTGGGTTTTGGAAGAACCGGAAGCCCGTAAAGTCATCAAACATGCGGTTAATCAGGGAATTAACTTCTTTGATACGGCGAATTGCTATAGTAATGGCGTGAGTGAAGAGATTTTGGGCCGTGCCGTTAAGGATTTTATGCATCGCGAAGATGTGGTAATTTCGACTAAAGTATTTGTGGAAATGCGTAACCGTCCGAATGGCGGTGGTTTGTCTCGCAAAGAAATTATGTATGAAGTAGAACAAAGTTTACGCCGTTTAGGCCTTGATTATGTGGATATTTTGTACATTCATCGTTGGGACTATAACACGCCGATTGAAGAAACGATGCGCGCTCTTAATGATTTGGTGACCGATGGCAAAGTTCGTTATTTGGGCGCCAGTGCCATGTATGCATGGCAGTTCCAAAAGGCACAATATACGGCGGAGCGTCATGGTTGGGTGCCGTTTGTAGCCATGCAGAATCACTATAATTTGTTATATCGTGAAGAAGAACGTGAAATGATTCCTTTGTGTAAGGATATGGCGTTGCTTAACGCCATATAGCCCGTTGCAGCCGGTCGCCTCAGTCGTGACTGGACGGCTACTACGACGAGAGCGGAACTCGATAAATTTGCTAAAGGCAAGTACGATAGCACGAAGGATACGGATAAAATTATCGTTGATCGTGTCGGTGAATTGGCTGAGCGTTACGGTACAACGCGTACCGGCATTGCTTTGGCTTGGCAATGGCATAAGGGCGTAGTAGCACCGATTATTGGGCCGACTAAGGAAAAATATATTGATGATGCGGTGGCCGCTATCGACGTCAAGTTAAGCGACGAAGATGTGGCGTATTTGGAAGAACCGTATGTACCTCATAAGGTTATGGGTGCCCGTTAAAAACTCTTAGGTGAGGACATGAAAAG
>ENA-OQIC01000679-OQIC01000679.1-human-gut-metagenome-genome-assembly--contig:-NODE-679-length-14224-cov-2.329574_pt1 | contig 14224 bp, 17 predicted proteins | sample MGYA00242572_ERZ504736 | MGnify/ENA primary metagenome ERZ504736 (study PRJEB26092, sample SAMD00036201) | human gut metagenome | host: Homo sapiens | study: EMG produced TPA metagenomics assembly of... | reverse complement strand
TAAGACCCCTTGAAGACGACGAGTAGATAGGACAGAGGTGGAAGTGCAGTAATGTATGGAGCTGACTGTTACTAATCGGTCGAGGGCATAACCAAGTGGTGATAGGAGAATGGATGGAAGAGAGAAAAACTTAGAAAAGTAGTTGACTGTATGTGATTTTGAAGGTATAATATCTTCAGGTTAATCCTCAATAGCTCAGTCGGTAGAGCACTCGGCTGTTAACCGAGTTGTCGTTGGTTCGAGTCCAACTTGGGGAGTTAGAAATAATTATTTCTAAAAGTGAAAAGACGAATAAGGCTCCTTGGTCAAGCGGTTAAGACATCGCCCTTTCACGGCGGTAACACGGGTTCGATTCCCGTAGGAGTCATTTGAGCATAAATGATTCATTTGGCTCATATAATAAATTATATAAGTTATGGCGCCATAGCCAAGTGGTAAGGCAAAGGTCTGCAACACCTCTATCACCAGTTCAAATCTGGTTGGCGCCTTAGAAAGTATCGAAGTGATTCGGTACTTTTTTTGTGCGGTAAAAGTTCTTTGGAATTTTATGAGAAATAAAAAGAGAGGCAAACTAACGTGACCCTCTCTTTTTTTACTTAGTGGATAAGATTTTTAAAACTCAAGTCCAAAATTCATTTCATAATAATTTCCTTCGCTGTCACGGTAAGCGTATGCTTTGCCGTTCTCATCCTTCATTTCTTCCGGCATATAGAAGTCTTTGTCATATCCCGGTACGTCGTTGCGAGATACGCAGACACCGTCGGCATTGACAGCGAGAACACTGTCATCTTTTGGAAGGGTGATCGGCATTTTTCCGCTTGGAGTATAGGCACCGGTAATAATATCAATCGTTGCTTCCGGGAAAGTGTCAAATCCAGCGAGCAGTGCGTCAGAATAACGTTCGACATTTCCCACCATCATGCGAGTGTAAAGTTAATATTAGAAATCACTTTTCCTCCATTTGCATGGATTGCTTCTGAAATCACGCGGATCTCATCAGTGCCAAGAAGTGTTGTTTCTTCGTGTGTCGCCTCAGCTGGTCTTCCGAGATCGTCAACATCGTGGACAGTTTTGTTCTCGCAGATATCCAGTTCGAGATATCCTTTTGTTGCGTTGAAGTATTCTCCGGAACTTGGACTTGCGAAGAGGAATGCATAGTCAGCATCCTCGTAATGATCTGTAAGTGTCACTCCTGGAGTTTCGGCTAAGATGCTGTGCAGTTTTTCTGTAAGCGCCTTGGCAGTATCTTCTTTTGATGCAAATCCTTTTGCAAAGATTTTTTTGTCTGCAAGTTTTTCTGCTGTCAGAGGGAGAAGCTGTTCTTTGTTTTTCAGAAGGACAACAGATTTGCGGTGTACGTCATCGGCATGTTTCCAGTGTACCGGATTTGCAATCACTTCTTTTGCAGTCTGCGGATCACGGTATGGGTTTTCAAAGACACCAAGTTCGAACATTTCTTTTAATGTGTGTGCGGCCGCAGTTGTGAGAGCTTCTTCAGACAATGTGATCTGCTCTAATGTATATCCGTCAGGAATTTTGTGCGCACCGTCTGTATAGTAGCCATTTGTTCTTCTATCTAAAGCTTCTTTTGCGGCAAATACATCAAAGGAACCGCTGATGATATCGACACCGGAATTAACTGCAAGTGCGATTCTTTCAGGAATGTCAAGTTCTTCCACACCCCATGCCATATTGATGGTGATACCGGAGTCGCTGTTGATATAGCCTTGGAAGTTCATCTGATTTTGCAGAAGTTCCTTTAAGAAAAACTGGTTAAACGCAAATCCAACTGGAATCATTTCAATCGGATTTCCATTCATGTCGTACTGGATGCCGCTCTTTTCAGCTGCAGGTTTTGCATAATAAGGCATGATAGAGGATACGTGGTTTGCAATAGAAGATCGGAATCCTGGCAGATGGTATTTCTGTAAGCTGTTTTCTGTCTGGTAGACATTCCATTGTCCTTGTTTGTAGTGTGGGTCAAATCCATTTTCACGAGCACCGCCGCAGGGAAATGTTTGACAGTCATTGCAACACCATCTGTTGTTACACCATCTTTGCTTCCCTGAATGCCTGGAACAAGGCGGTCAAAAATATTGTTGATCAGTTCTGGATCTTCGCCGAACGTACCGTAAGTACGCTGCCATCTCGGATCAGATACGACGTCTGCCATGTACATATATCCTTTTTTCATTCCGGTTGCATCCCATTCTTCACGGATGCATTCTGCAAAATCATCGATCAGGTCAAGGCTGCTTCCTTTTACGGCAGCGGCAATTCCCATTGTTCCCGGCCATGTGGCAAATACACCAGCGGCATCGTTCATACCGAAGACGATCTCTCCGTTTTCGTTTCGGGAGTTTGATACCATGAGAACCGGAATCGCATGTGTCTCGCCTTCAGCAAGTGCATTCAGTTCGTTCATCCAGTCTGCCAGTTCGTCCGGTTTTGGATTTTCGCGCAGGATAAAGTGTCGGATTCCCATATCTTTTACTGTATACGTGGTTCCGTGATATTTTTCGGCGTTAAAGATCGTAGTGTCTTTTTCAATTACTTTTTCATCAAGAAGTCCGGTTGCATCGACTGCCTCTTTGTCTTCCTGGTAAGCTCCCATTTTTAAAGAATTGATGAAGAGCAGACCGATCTTTTCCTCGGAGGAAAGTTCCTCTGCAAGTGCTTTGGCACGTTCTGAAGGAGTTTTCTCCAGTCTTTGTAAGTATTTAATGTTCCGTCACCGTTTAAGTCTTTGAAATAAAGACCATCGGATTCGATCACATCTTTGGCTGTTACACCAATCGTAGGCCCATTTGGGTTCTTATAGTAGCGAATCATTTCTTGTTGCCTTTTTTGTTGACATTATTTTTTCTCCAATCTTATAAATTTATTCTTTCAGAAATATTTGTGGCAAGTAGATTCCAATTAGCAATCACTTGGAAAATCCGGAAGAATATACTTTTATTTTATCGTATTTTGTGAGATGAGATATTAAGAAATATGCTATAATATTATTGAAATATGCTGTCAGATGAAAAATAGCGGACAGTAAAAGGTATGTAAAAATAAGTCTGATTTTCTAAAATAAGGTTTAGGAAAGAATAGGGCAGCTTAGGGGAAGAAGAGTTGTGAAAGGAGAGGAAACATGAAAACACATGAAGAACTGGTGCAGACTGCCAGAGTGCTGCACAAGGCGCTGAAGGTTGACCTGACAATCTACGGCGGTGACAGAGACTGTATTGTGAAATTCACAAAAAACCCATATCCCGAGGAATTGTGTGGAAAACTTTGGGATCATCCGGAGAAAATGTGGAAACATCTTGGGAAAGCGAAGGAAGATAGTGTTTCTTATCAGTATTTTCCAGAATTTCATCTCGTCTGTATGAATCTGAAGGTCATAGAGGAGGATGAGAGTTATTATCTGTCAGCAGGACCATTTCTGACGGAGCATTATTCAGAGCAGCTTGTCTTGAAAATTCTTCATAGCCAGAAGCTGTCACTTTCCAGAAAAGGGAAGTATGAACTCTTGTATTCACAGCTTCCATATTTTTCAAACCGGGCAAAATCGATGGCAGATGTCCTTTTCGTATCTGATCAAAGTTTGTCCTGAGTGGAAACAGATCCCGGTCATATATGAGGAGATGCCCGGGCAGGAGGAATGTGTGAAAGAAACAAGGAGAGAAAGGGAAGGGCTGTTAGAGAAGACAGATGTTTTGCTAAATTACGAGACGGAACGGCGATGGAGGGCTGCGGTGGAACAAGGAGATTTCCAGATGGCAAGGCGTGGAATCTCTCAGATGAGTAAAGGAGAATTTTTCTATCGAACCCCGGATAATCCGCTTCGTTCACAGAAGAATCTTTTGTTTACAGTCAATACGATCTGCAGAATCGCGGCAGTGGATGGGGGAGCAGATGTTGTGAGAGTACACGAGATCAGTGATTTGTTTGCGATCCGCATCGAGCAGGCGAGAAGCGGGTTGGAGACAACGATGTTGGAAGAGGAGATGTTGCGCGCATATTGTCAGATTGTGATGGAGACGAAGACGAGGGGACATTCAGCGCCTGTGGCAAAAGCAATCCAGTATATGTATGCACATTTTGATCAGCCGCTTACAATGGAGAAAATTGCGGAGGCGATTCATTTTAGTCCGGGGTATTTGTCGAGAACTTTCAAAGCAGAGATGCATGTGACAGTCGGAGAATATTTGAACCGGCTTCGCATTGAGAAGGCAGAGGGAATTTTAAAAACAGGAGATTTCCCGGTTATGGAGGTCGCGATTATGACTGGATTTTCCAGTTATGCGAAATTCAGTGTAGAGTTTAAAAAATATACGGGAAAAACAGCGCGGGAATATATGGCAGCCATTCATTGACTATCCAAGGAGAGTTTGCTATGATTTCATAAAATAAATGAACAAAGGAGGACGCTATGAGACAAAAGATAAAGGACCGGATGCGGGCACTGAAAATGGAGATTAGGGAGCACAAGAGTTCTTTTATAGTGTATGTGACCCTTCGCGCACTTGTGATCCTTGTGATGATTCTTCAGATATTCAATCGAAATTATGAAGGGGTTTTCTACTGTATACTGACTTTGATTCTTCTGATGATTCCAAGTTTTATTCAGATGGAACTGAAGATAGAACTTCCGACGACACTGGAGATTTTTATATTGATCTTCATTTTTGCGGCGGAGATACTGGGAGAAATCGGTTCTTACTATACAAAGGTAGCGAACTGGGATACGATGCTCCACACGATCAATGGATTCCTTGCGGCGGCGATCGGATTTTCCCTTGTAGATATTCTGAATCGGAATGAAAAAGTGAAAGTACAGTTATCACCTCTTTTTATGGCAGTTGTGGCATTTTGCTTCTCTATGACGATCGGTGTCATGTGGGAATTCTGGGAGTGTGGAATGGATTTGTTTTTGGGTATGGATATGCAGAAAGATACGATCGTACACAGTATTTCCACTGTGATGCTGGAGCCGACCGGAGGGAATCGGGTAGTGCATATTGATAATATTAAAAATACTGCCGTCAATGGGATGGAATTGGGCTTAGGAGGTTATCTGGATATTGGGCTGATCGATACGATGAAAGACTTATTTGTCAATTTCATCGGTGCGGTTGTATTCTCAATTATCGGATTCTTTTACGTAAAGCAGAGAGGAAAGGGAAAATTTGCAAACCGTTTTATTCCAAGGATCAAAGATGAGAATGCAGATTTCCTGAAAATTGTGGAAGAGGATAGAAAAGCTGAAAAAGTCCAGAAAGAGGATTCTGACAGCAATCTCTAGTATATAATAGAGACAAAAGAGAATAGACTACATAGGGAACGGGAAAACTGAAAGAAAGTTCCGAGATGCATATAAGAAGCGAAATCGGCATAAAAAAATTAAGATAAGAAAAGAAGCGGGAATCGAATGAGAAAGAGCGTGTGGAAAAAAGAAGAAGGATCATTTTGATAATCTGTGCAGGCATTTTCGCGGGAATCACGCTCCTGACGGGGACAGGAAGCGGTGTAAATGTATTTGCACAGAGGGTCGATGAAAACGAGGCAACTGCATCTGGGGAAGCCAGACAGGATGGTAGTATCCAGAATGATCGTGTTCCGGGTGATGGTGCTCGAAATGAGAATGTTCTGGGTGATGGAGACCAGGCGGAGAAATCTCAGGAGGAACAAGGGAGATTTTTGTAAAGGATGTGCTGGAAGAAATCACCTATATGAGAGTGAGGCTTGGCAGACGTTATCTGGGAGAGAGGCAGAGTATGATATTTACGGAGCAAGAACCATTGTGCAGCCAAATGAGGGAGAAAAACAGATTGTAATCCGAGATGGGAATTGTGCAGAATTTTTTATGGGACATACAGAGGTGTGAAAGAGTATGAGTCTTACACAGAGCTGTCAGATATGTTGGATGCACAGTTCTTTTTACTTCCCATTATCAACCTGGAATTGACGGATCAGAGGATCAAAGAACAGAATTATGAGATGGAATTTACAGAGGAAGAGCAGCTCGAAGGATTTCTGACGGCACTTTCTTATGTGGGAGCAGTGGATATTGAGGCGGTACAGCTTACGGCAGTGAGAATTCGGTTTGATGAAATGTATCGGCCGGAGGAGGTACAGTTTCATCTGCAGTCAGAGACGATTGCGGAGGAGGATCTCCGGACTGTGGAGCAGGAACTGCAACAGCAGTATGCTTACGATGATGTTGTGGAAGAAGTATCCTTTGAGGACAGGTACAATGAAATTTTGCTGAAGATACAGGAAATTGTCCCGGAGAAGGATGTGACGGCAGAACAGTATATTGAAGATTTGTCAAATGTGGCGCGGGCAGCAGATGAGAGTTTTCTTGCGATTTTGAGAGACCAGTCAAAGCAACTGATAAAGAAGGATGGCTGGGACCGCCGTGCAGTATTTGCCTATTTGGAAGCAATCGATGCAAGATTCGGGGAATTTCGGGAAGATTCTCTGACAGAGATCCCTCAGGAAACCTATTTAAAAGAACTGGAAGATACATTTGCAGAAGTACACAAGGTTGGCTCGGGTGTCTACACCTATATGTTTGAAGTCAGTGGGCTGAAAGCGAAAGAGAAGGCGCAACTTGTCATCTCTCAGATGGGTGGCTATATGGATGGGAATGAGATGCTTCAGTTGGCAGGTGAGTATCAGTTTGACAGTGAGATGCCGCCGCATGCGGAATTTCTGGAGTCCTATGCTGCCTGTGTACGGACTGCATGGCAGAAGAAGAGTGGATCGTATAAAATACTGGATGATCAGAAAGTACATCAATTTCGAATGTACATCGACAGGCAGAATATTCAGTATGTGAGAAGTCATTTTGCCGGGAAGACTGATTATGAAAAGCTGCAAAATTATGCGAAGCAGTATGAGTTTTCTCTATATTATGGGGAACCTTCCAGACATCACAATAAGATTCTGCGCAAAGGAAGATTTGAAGTGCAGGAATATGACAAGGTGCTGACACCGAACCGGTTGTCAGAATTTATTATCGACGTGCAGACAGGAGCCTTTATTACGGAGTGGGATATTTTGAAAGTGGATGAAGTAACAGGAATTGTGAGTAACTCGGAGGCATATCCAAAGCAGAAGACGATCGAAGGCAAGACAATTGTTGACACAGAGTCTTTTAACTATGCACCTGCAAATTATGAGGAGGCTCACCAATGTCTGGATGTGCTGCCGGCCTCTCCGGACAAGAAAAAGGGGGACGCAACCTATCTTGAGAATCAAGTGAAGAAGACAATGAAAAAAGTGTGGAAGAGTCCTGAAAAATATCATTACAGAGAGCGGTATCGTTCTGCGAAGGATTATAAAAAGGAAAAATAAAAGGGCAGTAGGAGGAAACCAGGATGAAAAAGGAGAGAAAGTGGCTGTGTGGTATACTGGCTGCAGTGATATTGGGCAATATGACCGGCTGTGCAGAGCAGATTTCGGGCAAGACAACGGTAAATCGTATTCTGGCAGAAGAATCTTATATTAATGTCATACTTGGAGAGGGTTATCATCAGCAGGAAGTGCGGTTTGATCTGAAAAATGACAGAGCAGTGATTCCGAAAGATGTGCAGTGGGGGATGCACAGTTATCGAAACGGAATTCAGGTCGGAATTTCCTACGGAGAGAGCGAAGGGTGTGAGATCTATGATTCAGATCCGGAAGTAAATCCAGAACTGTATGAAGAATCGTATTTGGATTCTATTCGAGAGCTCAAGTTGAATGTGTCGGATATCCGAAAAAATAATTATAATATCAAGGTTGTTAAAAAAAAGCAGCTGGAAGCATTTGAACAGGAACTTGCGCTGATGTCGGGAGTTGTGATCAAGGGGGAATATGAACTGACAGGAGTCAACATTGAATTTGACCGGAGATTCCGACCAGTCAAAAAGACCTTTCGACTTCAGGCGCTGGATGAGTCGCAAATGCATGAAGAGAAAAAAGACGAAGAAAAAATGTATTCAGGAATTTGGATATAATATAGGAAAAGTCCGGTTTCAGACTTCTTACCGCGATGTCGAGAAAAAGATACAGAAAGAGTGGAAGAAAATTTTGGAAGCAGAGAGAACTGAGGCACTTCTTCCCTACAGGAATCAATAATTGCAATCAAGCCATGAATGTGCTACACTCCAACTATACAAAGGAAGCTTTGCATATGAGGAGGTGAAAGAGAAGCGGTTATGGCAAAAAAGCAGGAAAGATCAAGGAAAAAAGGAAAGAAGAAAAATCAGGATTGCTGAGCAATCTTATTTTGATACTGGCAGTGTGCGTATTTGTATTTTCCGGCTATCAGCTCTACCAGATTTTTCCGAGTACCATGAAGGAAGAAGGAGTACGAGGAGATCAGAGAACTTGTCATTCAAGAAGAGCCAAAGAAAGAACCGGAAGAAGAGAAAGAACCGGAAGTTCAGCCACGCTTTACAGTTGATTTTGCGACATTGCAGCAGATGAATCCCGATACTGTTGGATGGATCCGCTTTGAGGAGCCGTCAGAGATCAGTTATCCGGTTGTCAAAGGCAGAGATAACGAAGAATATCTGACGAGAACTTTGAGGCGAATGACAACAAGTTAGGAACACTTTTTGTAGATAAAGATAATACCGGTACTTTTACAGACCGTAATACAATCATTTATGGACACAATATGAAAAATGGAACGATGTTTGCTCAGCTGTTAAAATATAAAGAACAGGATTTCTTTGAAAAATATCCGTATTTTTCTATTTATACTTCTGATGGAAAAGAATCAAAATACCAGATTTTTGTGGCGGGAGTTGTAGAGGACACTGCTGTAAATTATCAGTTTGCATTTCAGTCGGATGAGGAGTTTTTAAATTACATTGAGACGATCAAAGGAACATCACTGTATACGCCGAATGTGGAAATCAACGCAGCATCTCAGATTGTGACACTTTCTACCTGTACAAATGTTGCTGATGAGGAGCGATTTGTCGTGCAGGCAGTAAAAGTCAGTGAACAGTAAGACAGACAAGGAAGGAAACGGCAGAGGAGGGACAAGAGATGGCGAATGTATATGAAGTGGGGACATCGTCCGCATGAAGAAAAAGCATCCGTGTGGAAGCTACGAGTGGGAGATTCTTCGTGTCGGAGCAGACTTCCGTTTAAAATGCACAGGTTGTGGACATCAGATTATGATTACAAGAAAATTAGTAGAAAAAACACAAAAGAAATCAGAAAAAATGCTTGAAATCAGTAGAATCTTATGGTATAGTATTGACTTGTGATATATTGTTGTTTGCAGACAAGCGTCCGCGAACGATATTTCCTTGTTCCTGACAAGGTTCAGGGACCAAGAGACCATAAGGAGGTGCAAGAACATGAACAAGTATGAATTAGCTGTTGTAGTCAGCGCAAAAGTTGAAGATGACGTTAGAGCAGGAGTAATCGAAAAAGTAAAAGAGCTTATCGCTCGTTTCGGTGGAAATGTGACAGACGTTGATGAATGGGGTAAGAAAAGATTAGCTTACGAAATTCAGAAAATGAAAGAAGGATATTACTATTTCATCCACTTCGAATCTGATTCTACTGTTCCAGCAGAGCTTGAGAGCAGAATGCGTATCATGGAAAACGTTATCAGATTCTTATGCGTAAACAAGAAGCATAGAGAAAAGAGGATAAATCGTATGAATAAAGTAATTTTGATGGGACGTCTGACAAGAGATCCAGAAGTGAGATATTCACAAGGTGACAGCGCAACTGCTGTTGCAAGATATACATTAGCAGTAGACCGCCGCTTTAAACGTGACGGAGAGGCAAGTGCCGACTTTATCAACTGCGTAGTTTTCGGAAAATCAGCAGAGTTTGCAGAGAGATATTTCCGCCAGGGATTAAAGGTTGTTGTAAGTGGTCGTATTCAGACAGGAAGTTACACAAACAGAGATGGTGTGAAAGTTTACACGACAGATGTTGTTGTAGAAGATCAGGAATTTGCTGAGAGCAAAGCTGCAAGCGAAAGCAGCATGGGAAGCTACCGTCAGGCAAGTCCAAGTCCATCACCAGCTCCAAGTGCAGATATTGGAGATGGGTTCATGAACATTCCAGATGGAATTGATGAAGAATTACCATTCAGTTAGACGATACAATGAGTAGATTTGTATAAATATAGGAGGTAATACCACAATGGCTTACGATAAAGGTAACAAAGCTGATTCTCCAATGAAGAGAAGAGGCGGACGCAGAAGAAAAAAAAGTTTGTGTATTCTGCGGTAAAGAAAACAACGAAATCGATTACAAAGACGTAGCAAAATTAAGAAAATATGTTTCTGAAAGAGGAAAAATTCTTCCAAGAAGAATCACAGGAAACTGTGCAAAACATCAGAGAGCTCTTACAGTAGCAATCAAGAGAGCAAGACATATCGCTTTAATGCCATACGTTCAGGACTAAGAAATGCAGAGGCTAAAATCTCAGAAAAGAGGTTTTGGTCTCTTTTTTTGTCTATTTGTCAAAGGCTGGGGAAAAAGAAGTTCCCTTGCAGTTCGGTGTAAAAGTACATTTTGTATGAGAAAGAACAGCTTTCCTAGGTTTGTATTATCTAAATAATATTCGCTATTGAAATGAATGACAGATAAGTCTATAATAAATCCATATAACTCGAAAAAATCAGACAACTGCAAAATGTACAGGAGGTACTGTGTATGGTGAAATTATATAATCAAGGAGTGTATCTGCTAAATGGGTCAGAGATTGTGCCAGATGGAGAAGATGCTGTAAGGGAGATAGAAGGCAAGGTGGGGCATGTTGTTTCCAAAGAGGAAGCGGCAAAGGAGACTATTGCATACCGCATTCTGAAGGAGCACAATACGTCTCCGGATATGGAGCACCTCAGAATCAAATTTGATAAACTGACTTCGCACGATATCACTTTTGTGGGAATTATTCAGACGGCAAGGGCATCGGGACTGGAACGGTTTCCGATACCGTATGTGTTGACGAATTGTCATAACAGTCTGTGTGCGGTCGGTGGGACGATCAATGAAGATGATCATATGTTTGGACTGACCTGCGCGAAGAAGTATGGAGGAGTGTATGTTCCACCGCATCAAGCGGTAATCCATCAGTATGCAAGGGAAATGCTTGCAGGCGGAGGCAAGATGATCCTCGGCTCTGACAGCCATACACGCTATGGTGCACTCGGTACAATGGCAATTGGCGAAGGAGGACCGGAGCTTGTCAAGCAGCTGCTGAATAAAACATATGACATCCGCATGCCAGAGGTGATCGCGGTATATCTGGATGGACAGCTTCAGTCGGTGTGGGGCCACAGGATGTAGCGCTTGCGATTATCAAGGCGACTTTTGCAAACGGATATGTGAATAATAAAGTCATGGAATTTGTAGGACCGGGAGTAGAGAAATTAAGTGCGGATTTCCGAATCGGAATTGATGTGATGACGACAGAAACGACATGTCTGTCTTCTATCTGGAAAACAGATGCTGTCATAGAGGAGTTTTTGAGATCCACGGAAGAAAAGAGGATTTTGAGAAGCTTTCTCCAGGTGAGACAGCTTACTATGACGGAATGGTATATGTAGATCTTGACAAGGTTGAGCCGATGATCGCGATGCCGTTCCATCCAAGCAATGCCTATACAATCCGCGAACTGAATCAGAATCTGAGCGAGATTCTTCATGATGTGGAGCAGAAAGCGCTGGTAAGTCTTGGAGGAGATGTGAATTTCACATTGCAGGATAAGGTGCGGAACGGAAAGCTTTATGTGGAACAGGGCATCATCGCCGGATGTGCAGGTGGAGGATTTGAAAATATCTGTGCTGCTTCTGAGATTCTTTCAGGATGCGGAATCGGAGCAGATGAGTTTACACTCAGTGTGTATCCGGCAAGTACACCGATCTACATGGAGTTGGTGAAGAATGGGGCTGTTGCAAAACTGATGGAAGCCGGGGCGGTTGTGAAGACAGCATTTTGCGGTCCGTGTTTCGGTGCAGGGGATACCCCGGCAGATGGGGCGCTCAGCATCCGGCATTCTACAAGAAACTTCCCAAATCGGGAGGGATCAAAATTACAGAGTGGACAGATTGCTTCTGTAGCTTTGATGGATGCAAGATCGATTGCGGCAACTGCGGCGAATAAGGGATACCTTACATCGGCGGCAGATATGATGGACAGAGAATATCAGATGCCGAAGTATCATTTTGATAGTAATATTTATGCGAATCGTGTCTTTGACAGTAAAGGAATTGCAGATCCGTCAGTCAAGATTAAACTTGGACCAAACATTAAAGACTGGCCGGAGATGCCGCCGCTTCCGGAACATCTCCTTTTGAAGGTGGTATCAGAGATTCATGATCCAGTCACGACGACTGACGAACTGATTCCGTCTGGAGAGACTTCCTCCTATCGGTCCAATCCGCTTGGATTGGCAGAATTTGCCTTGTCGAGAAAAGATCCGGCATATGTAGGCAGAGCGAAGGAAGTACAGAAGGCACAAAAAGCAATTGAGCAAGGACAATGTCCGCTGGAAGTGTTGGAAGAGCTGAAGGATGTGATGGAAGTTGTGCGCAGGAGATATCCGCAGGCAGGTGAGGGGACACTTGGAATCGGAAGTACGATATTTGCAGTGAAGCCGGGCGACGGATCTGCGAGAGAGCAGGCAGCCTCCTGTCAGAAAGTACTTGGCGGATGGGCAAATATTGCAGAAGAGTATGCTACCAAGCGCTATCGCTCAAACTTGATCAACTGGGGTATGCTCCCGCTTTTGACAGACGAAAAGGAAGAACAACTATCGTTTCACAATGGAGACTATATTTTCTTCCCGGATATTTTAGAAAAAATCAAACAAAAGGAAAATAAGATTACAGCTTACATTGTAAAAGATGATCTGGTGGAGGTCACATTCCGGTTGGGAGAAATGACGGAGAATGAGCGAGAAATCATCCAGAAAGGCTGTCTGATCAACTATTACAGGGACCAGAACAGGTAAGTGCTATAGGATCCTGATTAGATTATGAGGAGAAAAAACAGATGAAAGAGAAGTTATATACGATTCCGGTAAATGATGCGTTTCGGGAGGACTGTGAATGTCCTCTCTGCAGTATTTACCACAAGCTGGAACAGGATGCTCTTGAATATGCACTGCGTCCATCTACTTATATGGTAAGTGAGCGCAGGGAAGAGAGTGATAAAGTAGGATTTTGCAAAAGACATGCAGCGATGTTAAATGAGATGCCGGATCGGCTGGGGCTTGCACTGATCTATAAGACGCATATAGATTCTTTTATCAAGGAAATTGAACAAAGGCAGAAAGAACCGGTAAAGCAGGCATCGTTTTTCAAGAAAAAGACAGAAGCCTCAGGATTGGCTGCTTATATCGGGCAGTTGGAGAAATCCTGCTTTGTCTGCGAGAAGATCGAGAAGACGTTCCATGATTATTTAGGTACAATCTTTCATCTGTATAAGAAAGAGGAAGAATTCCGGAAATTGTTTACCTCCTCGAAAGGATTTTGTACAAAACATTACGGGATGCTGTATGAGATGGCGCCGGAAAGACTTGGCGGCGCTTTGCTGGATTCCTTTATCAGTGAATTGAATCAGCTCTATCTGGAAAATATGAAGCGCGTGCGGGATGACCTTAGCTGGTTTGTCGATAAGTTTGATTATCGATTTAAGGACGAACCGTGGAAAAATTCCAAAGACGCGCTTCCAAGAACTTTGACAAAAGTAAATGGCTTATAAAAGCAGAGCTTTCAACCGCTTCTGGATCGTAAGACCGCCGAAGAGGGCAATCAATATTTTTGCAATATCAAAAAAGAGATAAGGAACTACTCCGATCATCAGACCTTCTGCAAAGGATAGGTGGAGTTGTACACAGAGCCAGACAGTTCCAAACAGATAGTTTACTGCGGAGCCGAGCAGCATTCCGATCAAGATGACTGCAGGTTTTTTTAAGAATCGCTCTGCAATCCACCCGGATAGGATTGTGAGAAAGATCATTCCGACAAGGTAGCCTCCGGTCGGTCCTGCGAGTTTTCCGAGACCTCCTGCGAATCCGGAGAAGACAGGAAGACCAATAGCTCCGAGGAGAAGATAGGCGAGGTAGCTTACAGTGGCGGCTTCCATCCCAGTATAAAGATACTGATGTATAAGACCAGGTTGGTCAGAGAGAGGGGAATCGGGCTAAATGGCAGCGGGATGGAAAGTGGCGCTAAAATACAGGTGATTGCGGTAACAA
>ENA-OQIC01000678-OQIC01000678.1-human-gut-metagenome-genome-assembly--contig:-NODE-678-length-14226-cov-1.470955_pt1 | contig 14226 bp, 21 predicted proteins | sample MGYA00242572_ERZ504736 | MGnify/ENA primary metagenome ERZ504736 (study PRJEB26092, sample SAMD00036201) | human gut metagenome | host: Homo sapiens | study: EMG produced TPA metagenomics assembly of... | reverse complement strand
TGTACATCGATCATGCTCAGACGTACGTAGTGTACATCGATCGATGCTCAGACGTACGTAGCTGTACACGATCGATGTTTTTGCGCATAATAATTACACATTTATTGTTATTGAATGTGTCTACCTATATCAGCATAAGACAAATTTTAAGAAACTGCAATATATTGATTTATAAACACATACTATACATCCCTTTCTGTCCATAATCATATCTTCATCAATCTTGATAGAATAACGAGAACTGTTTGCCGGACTCATTTAAGTATATAGAACGAAGCTCTTTGTTCTTAGCGGAATTGTAAGTATTTTCGCGAAGCGAATTTAAAACTTAACGACATTGGCAAGAAAGAAGAAACAGTTGCCTATATTAGAAAAGGTAACCATTACGGACGTAGCCGCCGAGGGCAAGGCTATCGCGAGAGTGAACGATATGATGGTATTTGTACCCTTCGTCGCTCCGGGAGACGTGGTTGATATTCAACTGACCCGTAAGAAGAATAGTTATGCGGAGGGGAAACCTGTATATTTCCATGAGTACTCGGCCAAACGTGCGGAGCCGTTTTGTGAGCACTTCGGTGTCTGTGGAGGTTGCAAGTGGCAACATCTTCCCTATGAGGAACAACTTTACTATAAGCAAAAACAGGTCTACGATAATCTTACCCGCATCGGGAAAGTCGAAATGGAAGAGAAACTTCCGATCTTAGGTTCCGAGCGCACGACTTTCTACCGGAACAAGCTTGAGTTTACTTTCTCAAACAAGAAATGGCTTACGGAGGAAGAGATCCAGTCCGGTGCTTCTTTCGATTGCATGAATGGTGTCGGGTTTCATATACCGGGGATGTTCGATAAGGTATTGGACATCCATAAATGTTGGTTGCAAGATGATATTATCGAACAAGGATCCGTCTTTGCGTCAAGGAATATTGCCTATCTCATGTAGGGATATCCTTTCTTCGATTTACGGAACCAAGAGGGATTCGTTCGTACGTTGATGATCCGTACGGCATCCACTGGGGATTTGATGGTCGTATTGGTTTTCTTCCATGAGGATGTAGAGCGCAGGGAAGCGTTATTTATCTCATCTGGCGGAACGATTCCCGGAAATCACGTCCTTGATGTACGTCATCAACGGCAAATGTAATGACACGATCACCGACCAAGAAGTTCTCGTATTCAAGGGAAAAGATCATATCATCGAAGAGATGGAGGGGCTTCAATTCAAGGTAGGTCCTAAGTCTTTCTATCAGACAAACAGTGAACAGGCTTATAATCTATATAAAGTGGCTAGAGAATTCGCGGGTCTTACCGGAAATGAGATGGTGTACGATTTATATACCGGGACAGGTACGATCGCAAATTTCGTCTCTCGTCAAGCAAAGAAGGTTATCGGCATCGAATACGTACCGGAGGCTATCGAGGACGCAAAAGTGAATTCCGCCTTGAACCATATAGAGAACACGCTTTTTTATGCCGGTGATATGAAAGATATCCTTACGCAGGATTTCATAAACCAACACGGACGTCCAGATGTTATTATTACCGATCCACCACGTGCCGGTATGCATGATGATGTGATCAACACTATTCTCTTCGCCGAGCCGGAACGTATCGTTTACGTTAGCTGCAATCCTGCTACGCAAGCCCGCGATTTGAGTTTGTTGAGCGTGAAATACTCCGTCAAGAAAGTCCGTCCGGTCGATATGTTTCCTCATACACATCATGTGGAGAACGTGGTTTTGCTTGAGAAAAAATAAACATATAATATAATGTATAGGAAATACGTCCCCTTTCTGCTCTTTTTGTTCTTCTTGTATGGTTGCAACGGTAACAAACAAGAGGAGAAAGAGGACGTTTCCGTTTTCGTGGATTTACCGCAACTGAAAGCGGAAGGCGAGATCACGGCGGTGACTTTATACAGTTCTACCTCCTACTTCCAATATAAGATGCAACCCATGGGTTATGAATACGATCTGATAAACGATTTTGCCAAGAGCCAAGGTTTGAAATTAAACATCAAGGTCGCCGAGAATCCTGCCCGTCTGATCGAGATGCTAGAAGCCGGCGAGGTCGATGTTGTAGCCTACCCCATCCCAATCAATAACAAGCTGAAACAAGAGGTCATTTATTGCGGCCGGGAGGATATCTCCAGTCAAGTATTGATACAACGGGCCAATAAAGGCGATAAGCTTCTTACCGATGTCACTCAATTAATCGATAAGAATGTTTACGTAAAGCCTAACACCAAATACTCCGAACGACTGAAGAACTTGGATGAGGAACTCGGCGGAGGAATCCATATCCAAAAAGTGGAAAATGACTCCATTGCACCGAAGATCTTATCGAGATGGTCTCCTTGGGCGAAATTCCCTATACGATCAGCGATGATAACACCGCCCGCCTAAACAAGACTTATTATTGGAATATCAATGTCGACCTAAAGGTTAGTTTTCCCCAACGCTCTTCATGGGTGGTAAGGAAAAGTAGCCCGGACTTGGCGAAGGCCATCGATGAATGGGCTTCTGATAAAACGGGTAAACATTCTTTCAAGGCAGTTACTAAGCGGTACTTTGAATTAAGCAAGCGACCTTTTACCGCAGATATTCCGGAGGTAAAGAATGGACATATTTCCCCGTATGACCCTTTATTCAAGAAACATGCGAAAAACATCGGATGGGATTGGCAGCTGCTGGCGTCTATTTCCTATCAAGAGTCTCATTTCAATCCTACGGTTGTATCGTGGGCCGGTGCCGAGGGGCTTATGGGAATCATGCCAAATACGGCGAAGGCATTAGGTGTCACCCCGCATGAATTGAAAGATCCGGATACGGGAATCCGTACGGGAGTAGATTGTTTACGGCGCTTCCGTCAAGGTTTTCTGAGATTACGGATCCTGAAGAAAAAGTCAAGTTTACCCTAGCGGCTTACAACGCTGGGATCGGACATATTTACGATGCGCAGCGATTGGCCCGAAAATATGGAAAAGATCCCAATAAATGGGATAATAATGTAGCGGAATATATTCGTTTGAAAAATGATCCCGAGTATTATAACGATCCTGTTTGCAAGCATGGATACTTGCGTGGCTCAGAAACATATAATTACGTGCGGGAAGTGTTGGAGCGTTATCATTACTACAAGAAAAATCATAGTTATAAAAAATTCATAGCTATGAGTGAAAGTAGTCATAACTATGAATTTTCTGCAAGTAAATGCCACTTAAAAATTATAGGCGACACCTATGCCTAATATTTCCTTGAACTGGACCTTCGCCCCCCGTTTCTCTCCATTATCCTCAAAAGTTTTCACGTCGTTATCATATTTAAGCGTCGTATTGAGTGTAGCGGACAGGAATTTATTAATCTTCATGCTTATCAATACATCCCAATTGACATCGATATTTCCGAATTGATCGCTATAAGGAGTAAAAAAGTCAGCTGTAGTAATCAAGTTCACGTTTTCCATCACGGTTAATTCCGCACGAGCTTTCAAGTAAGCTCCCCATTCCATTCTGAAGCGATCTCCCGGATCGACCCCGAAAGCTCCTAACTCGGAAAGGTAATCATCCTCCACGAAAGTCATCTTCGTGGAAGCCGGAGAAAGATAAACCGAATAATGCTTTTGGGACGATATTCCATACCTACGGAGATATTCGAATACGCCGGCGCAAAGAAGTTCGATATATAATGTGTCTTATCCGGATAATTATATCCTTTGGCAAACTGGGTGTTTAAATCTCCCATCAACGTATAATACCATACATTATTAGTGGAATATCCTAATTGGGTAGACAGGGTTATATTATCGGTACTTTTCCTCATTCCCTGCGATTTAGTCTTTGATAATCCGTAATCGAGAGCGAGATTGGTTACCCATAACCAGTCACCGCTTTTATGTGTTAATGCCCCATTCAGATACGCATTTCCGGCAACAGAGTTCTCACCGCCAGCCGACCAATTCGACATCGCCGTTTGCGACAAGTTCAAACCTGTCACACCTTTCAGTACCCATTTGCCTTCCTCATATCCTTTATCATCCGTTTGACTATATGCGATTGTCGTTAATGCGACAAACAATGTCATGAAGAATATACGTTTCATATTGTGATATATTTTAGTTATTAAAAAGTAAGACGTCCTATCATTTAAACAGGTTTGATTAATTTTTGTTTAGAAAAGCCTAAAGTTGAAAGGGTGTCACATTTGTTACACCTTTATACGGATAAACCCCTTATTTTTGTATCCGATAATTAAGTAATTTGATTTATGGAACAGTTACATGCACACGAAGTCCTTCATATGATGGAGGGTAATAGTTATTCAGAAGCTTCTTTAAAAGAAGCGATCGTTAAGACTTTTGGTGAGGATCAGCGTTTCTATACTTGTTCGGCAGAAAATATGGATGCGGATGAGTTAATCGTATTTCTGAAACAAAAGGGGAAATTCATGCCTGTCGAAAATGGTTTCACGGTAGATATTACAAAGGTTTGTAATCATTAAAGATTCTACGACACTATCAATGACTCTAGGCTAAATCAAAAGAATTTAGCTAGAGTCATTTGCCTAAAGTTAAAAAAAGACTTTCGATTCTACTCAATGGATAATACTATTCCTATAAATAATCGCAAATGATTTTTGCATCAATTCATAATCTTTATCAGAGACATAACTTGGCCTACGGTTACCCGCATGATTTATCATCCAGACAAAAGACTCTATATACTTTAGTATCTTATTTGACTTATCACTTTTTATACGTGACAAATAATCCATTTTCCTAAAAGATAATTACTCACTTCAAGAACACTCATCTTATTACACTCATTCAACAATGATATTAATTCAAGGTCTTCCATAATCTTTATTTTTATTACTACAAATATAATATATTTAATCAAATAAACAAATCATATAGACAGATTTTCATCTTTAATTCTTTTACATAAAATAGCAAAAATGGAAAATGAACACATCTCTAAATTATATACCACTAATCTAAATGAGATCATTGAAGTTCATTGCCATTAGATAGGAAGTAGTTTCCTTAAAAAGAAATCAGATGGTCCTACAACAATAAAATAGGCTTAAAAGAAAATATTTAATAGATTTGTTTGATATTCAAATAATAAAGATTATGTTTGATGCGCATTTGTTGCAAGTGAAAATATTGGGGATTTTTTGACGTTCTGGAATAACACAGACAGCAACCCGGCAAGTTTTGTACTACCGGGTTGTTTTTTATCCATGATTGATCCTATACGTGTAAAAGTGTGAGTCCGAAAACCTACCATACCTGCGAGCCTTCCAACAAACATTCTATAGGCCTTTTATGTTATGGTTGTAAATGGTCTATTTATGCTTACTGGTTTTTTAAATACCTTAGCGACAATAATAAGTGTGACAAGCCTTCTGATTGTCACCTATGGTGCATTAATCGGAGTCATCTCATTTTTCAGAAATGAACTTAAGCGACTTACTGGTAATTATTCCATTACTAACATAAGAAAACTAAGAGCTGTATTCGGTACATACTTACTTCTCGGACTAGAATTTTGATAGCGTCAGATATCTTAAAAACAGTATTGGAACCAACACTTAATGAATTGGCCATTTTAGGTGGAATAGTCGTGCTGAGAACAGTTCTGTCTGTCTTTCTGAATAAAGAGATCAAGGAACTAGAGACTGAAAATAAAGATACCGAGTAGATCCCATAAAGTTTTCAAGGGAAAGTACAGAAAATGGCGCTTAAGTCTTGCATGAACAGGATTTAAACGCCATGAAGTAAAGTTAGAAAACCAAACCGCTCGGCCTTCACAGGTGAAGCGGAAGTGGATATATTGCCTTAAACTAATACCTTAATATTATTACAACCAGATTAAAGATCATAATGTTTATGCTTTTGATGAATTTCAATAGCCAAAATAAAACAGAAAATAAAAATCCGCATCCAGCGTCACTGCTACATGCGGATCAAAAATAACAAACTCTTACAAGAGTTAGGCACTACATAAAGTTGTATTATACTAATAAGCAGACTGAACCGCATCAAAGTGTTGATTCCTTATGTTGTTTTTTCTCATCATTTACATATTCCAAAATGTCGCTTGGCTGACAGTCTAATGCTCTACAAATTGCCTCTAGGGTACTAAAACGAATTGCTTTCGCCTTTCCCGTTTTTAAGATAGAAAGGTTAGATAATGTCAAACCAACTCTTTCAGAAAGTTCGTTCAAAGAAATCTTCCGCTTTGCCATCATTACATCTAAGTTTACAATAATAGGCATAATTAAACTGTTAAGTCATTCTCTGATTTCATATCTATCGCATTTTGCAATAATTTTTCAAATACAGCCACGGCTGTCGCAACTACGATAGCGACAAAAGTAGTTACGATACAAATGGCAAGAAAACCTGCGGGGTCATCTTCTGTATTATGGGTCAACCTTATAAATAGTCCTGCCACCACGATTAAAATACTTAGTAAGATCGCACAATGCTTTATGTTCTTCAAAGTCTTTACAGAGTTTGTTGAAAACACTTTATTTTGCCCAATATAACCGAGCAACCTAAAAGCATTGTACAACGCAACAAAAAAAAGCGATTGACGCTCCATATCCATATAAGATAAATGGATCAGCGTAAGTACTAAATAAATCTAGGTGTGTGGCTCGTCCCTCAGTTAAGGGAAACCAAATCAAAATAATAAGTGCCACAATACCGATAAGAACAATAACTGTTTAAAGAAATGCTGTTGAAATTCTTTTCATGACGTATGATGTTAATTTTAAACGACGTTGCAAATGTAATAAATATTTATTGATAAACAATAAATGAATAGCGAAATTCAAAAAACAGTCTCTTTCTCAAGCTAATTAAAAAATCTGGACTTGAATCGCCAGTGTAGTGTCGAAGTACAATGATCTCCCATTTGGAAGGGAGAATGGGAATAGAAGAAAAAAAGAACGCCTACCTGAAAAGTGGTAGACGCTCATTGCATACGGTTATTGGGACAAATATAGAGTTTATTTCTATCTTGGATTATCCTATTCATTAATAACTACTTCATCTCTTCTCCCTTTTCATTAAAGATAGCGATAGCCTCCTTGCCCTCGATTACCAAATCACTTTAAAGAGTTTACCTTCAGTCTTTCCGCAACATATACCTCTTGGATCGCTGAATCCGGATAAGATTTTTAATTAAACAATCTATTCATATTAACGTAATCAATAGATATAGAACAACGGATATGCCGAATTTCGCCTATCTACAGATAATCATGACACACAACATCTTATATTTTAGCATTAACATATGGATTCCATGCGGAAACAAATAAAAATCCGCATCCAGCTTCACAGCTACATGCGGACCAAACAAATAACAAACTCTTATTTAAATCTACTCCTTATTGTTAGTTTAACTAAATGACAATAAGAATGATACGATATAAAATACTATATTTTTGTAAAGTATTTGTAAAGTAAAGCTCTACTTTTCTATTTACTCATCTTATCAAAATCATCAAGAAGCACTAATCCATAATTAGGGTAGCTTCCTAAGTTATCTACTGAGACACCGTATACGGAAAAGCTCTCATTGGCGAACTTGATCCGACCGACGACGCAAAGGTAGATGTTAATTAGCGCTTTATCATTTCTTGTGTATGCTAGATAACATAGATTTGATATTAAGATTTGAAAACATACGCTCCAACCATCCAATACGAAATCTATTGCATTGACAATTAAAATCTTAACAACGCATTCAATGAACTTAACAGATTGTTTTCCTATTTTGCACCGAGGAGATAACATTTTTATGAGTAAAAAGAACTTGACTATATACAAGGTAGATGCGGAGAGCCATCTACCTCTTCCCTATGCGGATGAAGGCATTCGCGCTGGTTTTCCCAGTCCGGCTCAAGACTATATGGAACTGGCTATCGATCTGAATAAAGAGTTGATAAAGCATCCCACCTCGACTTTCTATGGCCGTGTTGTCGGTGACTCGATGAAGGACGAGGGCATTGAGGAAGGCGATATCCTTGTGATCGACAAGTCGTTGGAGCTAATGGACGATGATCTGGCAGTTTGCTTTATCGATGGGGATTTTACGGTGAAAAGGGTAAGACTGGAATCGGACGCCGCATGGCTGGTACCCTCCAACGCTAAATATCCGCCTATCAAGGTCACCAAAGATAATGAATTCATGGTATGGGGGATCGTCACCTACACGATCAAGAAAAACAGGAGGAAAAGACAATGATCGCTCTCGTGGATTGCAATAATTTCTACGCATCATGTGAGCGTGCCTTCAATCCTAATTGGAATAACCGCCCTGTTGTCGTATTGTCTAATAATGACGGTTGTGTGATCGCTCGATCAAACGAAGCGAAAGCATTAGGTATAAAGATGGGAGTGCCAGCCTATCAGATCAAGAACGAGATCGAGCGGTATGGTATTGGCGTGTTCTCATCCAATTATACGTTGTATGGGGATATGTCCAACCGGGTAATGACAATGCTTTCCTCCTATTCTCCAAACATTGAGGTGTATTCGATCGACGAATGTTTTCTGGATTTCTCCGGTTTGAGAGATACGACCTGAAAGAATATGGAGAAGAGATAATACGAACTGTCTCCAAGGGAACCGGGATTCCCGTATCGATGGGTATTGCCCCGACAAAAACTCTCGCCAAGGTCGCAAACAAATTCGCAAAGAAATATAAAGGGTATAAAGGCGTGTGTATCATTGACACGGAAGAAAAACGGATCGAGGCGCTTAAACGGACAGAGATCGGGGACGTATGGGGTATTGGTTACCGACACACGAAACGACTCTCCGTGTATGGTGTAAGTACGGCATACGATTTCTCTCTGATGCCTAGAAACTGGGTACGTCAACAAATGACAGTCGTAGGGGAACGTACTTGGAAAGAATTAAATTGGGAATCCTGCATAGACCTAGAGCTGGTAACCCCGGATAAGAAACAGATATGCACCAGCAGGGCATTTGGCGAGGCGATATCCGAGATTGAGGGACTGGAAGAGGCCGTATCCTCTTACGCCAGTATTTGCGCAGGAAAGCTTCGCAAACAAAGATCCTGCGCTCAAGCGCTCATGGTATTCATACATACGAATAATTTTCGGGAGGATCTACCCCAATACTTCCAGAATTGCGTGGTCAAGCTACCGGTACCAACGAACAGCACGCCAGAGATCGTACACTATGCGTTGATAGCCCTCCGGAACATTTACAGAAAAGGATATTTTTTCAAGAAAGCCGGGGTTATTATCATCGATATCGTTCCTGATAGTGCGATCCAGCAAAACATGTTCGATAACGTAGATAGAGAGAGACAAAAGAAGCTCATGAAAGTGGTAGACCGATTGAATAGCGGATTTAACAGGAATAATCTTACTTTAGCGGTACAAGGTGGCCGGAGGAAGTGGAAACTGAAACAAGAGCTCCTATCCCCTTGTTATACTACAAGATTGTCTGACATCATAAATATTAAATGATATGTGCTTCTATAACTCAATGTCCAAGAAGGCGAAAGAACTTGCGGCTCGTTATGGTCGGAATCTAAGCGTGGTAGAAATCGCTGAAAAAATTCTGGAGGAACAAGAGCAATACAGGGTTAACGCATTCACTTTTCCAGACTATCCGATTATAACCGCAGATCGGGAGGTTCAAAGTTTCAAGTGGGGCTTGATTCCGATCTGGGTTAAGGACAAGAAGCAAGCTGATGAGATAAAACGCATGACATTGAACGCACGGACTGATACTATCTTTCAGAAGCCCTCGTTTCGGGAACCGATCATGAAGAAAAGGTGTATTGTACCTAGTACTGGCTATTTCGAATGGCGGCATGAAGGAAATAAGAAGATACCTTATTACATATACGTAAAAGATGAGCCTATTTTCTCGATGGCAGGGATTTATGACGAGTGGCTGGATAAAACAACCGGTGAAGTTGTAAAAAGCTTCTCAATCATTACAACCGATCCAAATTCACTAACGGATTATATCCATAATACGAAGCATCGCATGCCGGCTATTTTGTCCATGGAGGACGAAGAAAGATGGCTAGACCCGAAGCTAGCAAAAACAGAGATTGAAAGATTGCTCCGCCCATTTCCTCCCGAAGGATGGATGCGTATGTCATTAATAATGATTTTTTGAAGAAGAAGGCTGATGATCCTACGATATTGGATAAGGCTTCATAAAAAGTTAGGGTTGTCCGAAAAAGCCAAACGGATCTTCGCTTGGAAATTCTTTGCCGGGGAGTCTTTCGTCGATTGGCCGGGGCCGGAAAGCCGGAAGGAGTTGTATGAGACCTATAAAAGTGTTTTCAATGCGGTGATGGATAAGAAGGATGGGAGGTTGCTATTTTAAATGCCGGGGATTGATAGCTAGGCCATATCAATCCCCGATATTTCATTTATACTCAGTTTAAGATTTCCTCCTCCCAGCGACCCAAATTCAACATATCCCAACGAGGAGTTCCGTCAGACAATTCATTTTCCGATACACCGTATACGGAAAAGCTCTCATTGGCGAACTTGATCCGGGCAATCTCATGGCCTTTCTGGTTCTGCATGTTCATGTAATCGCACATACGATCCCAATCTGTGGGGCCGATGAACAGGGAGGTGATCCTCTTGCCTTCCTTTATCGGGAGGCCGATAACGTAACTATTGATTTGCTTACGCTTAGAAATAGCTTCTTCAAAGGTCATTGTTTTTACGGTAAGATATACAAAAAAAAGAACGTCCATCGAATATCCTCTAGAAGATGGTGGACGTTCTAACCTTGTCATAAGGATCTTGACTTGAAGGTTAAAGGTTAGAAATGCGTTGGGAATGGATGATTTTGAATTAGTCACGAATTAATCTGACATATCCTCTTCTGACGTATTATCATCATCATCTGATGAAGTTGAAAGAATTTCAAGGGCTCTTTGAATTGTAGTAGAATAATTACCGACCATTCCACTAGCGCATCTGCTTAATCTATATTTTACATTATCCATATCCTCTGTAACTTCATAGTCAACTCTGTCAAACAGTCTTAAAAGATGAGCAGCCTGTTCTTTTTGGGTTGGTACATATACCACCGATGTTGTAGGCCCTGTTTGCGTATAAGTTACATCTGCTCCCACACTTCCCGCATATGTATTTCTACCTTTTTTCAATTTCTCCCAAATATGAAGCCCGATACCGCCCGATTCTCTATCAGTCGTGAGATCCGCAAATACATGAGTAGAATCAATTTCTTTGTGGTAATCTGGTCTAGAACCACCCAATACTTCTTGTGTACCCCAATCATTATCTCCGGCTTTGTCATTCAGTTTTTCCTCTATACAATATCCCCAGTTAGCGGCTGTTGGCCTCATTAAATATTGTTTTTGATGTGGAGTATATGGTCCACCACCTTGTACACCAGCAATAGCTTCTGCTATAGCTACGGTCAAATCGTTATCCAATTCATTCCATGCAGCAATAATATTATCAGAAGTCGAATCATAAGGGCTAGGAGCTACACGAACCATTCGTTGAACTAGATTTTTCTCTTTCCTTGATCCACTTATTATATCTGATAATTTTGTTTGGATAATAGAATCTAATCTGTTATTAACAACATACCCACCACCACCTTTCAACGGTTGTATTACTCGGGAAGTAGCCTCTTTATATTGTTTCTCCGCTTTCATGATCATTTGATTTAAGGATTCAAACTATTCTTTCTCTTCTGCCTCTTTATCCGAGTTAAGCTCGGTTTCTTTCATGAACTCAGCAGCGGCTTTCGCTTGTTCCTCTTGGGCCTCTACACAGGCTCTCAATGGGCCTCCTATAATAGAACCGAAAGGAATTCCCTGCAACGCATTGGTCGCAACCTGTGAGGGTGTAGGATCTTTTGCCATAGTGATTACTTTTAAGGATTTCCCAAATGTAGGGAATTATTTGAGAAGTTGTGTATTTTGAAAAAAAGAAATATAAAAAGAGCCCGAATATCACTACCCTAGACGCTTTAACTTTAACTATGACTCCATTAATGCCGAGACAAAGATAGGTATTATAATACACCAACCTATATACTATTTATATTTTCTTTTTAAGATACTCATCATACCCTATTTGCCAAAATACATATCTACAATTTTCATAGGGGATAAATGACATCGCTTTTATACAATTCTTACATTCCTTATTTCAATCTTATGTTTATCTGCAAAGGATATGATATTTTGTAGATTTATAGGAAACTCTTTTGTCTCTTCACATATCTTCCATCCATCACAAAAAAATCGATCTAGCGCAGGCATGCAACCTAAAGTACCTAATAGTATTTTCGAAACTAAAGTACAGCTGACATTCTTCACTTCATATACATCCTTGATCTTTTTAACGATTTCATTTATTGGTTTTATATCATCAGAAGCAATATTTTCTTTTCTTAATGCGCTATTAGATCGTATGATCTCGACAATAGGTTCATGTATCAAATAATCTTTCTGAAGTAATTCTGAAGAACCTCTATACATCCCCCAGCTCGCTAAATAAAAAGCCAACTGCAATGTCAGATATCAACATCATTATTAAAATCCGAAAAAGCCATAAAGCAGTGTTCCCAAGATTTAAAACGATGATTTGGTTCGTGTAATTGTTTTATATATTTACCAACAATATCTTCCATACCCATCCTATAGTTTTGTTATTGTAAAGAGTGTCTAAATGATCACCTTTTATAATGAGAAAAATTATTTTTTTGAATGTAAATATACTAGTCATTGTGATCAGCTATTCTGAAAATTGCATATTTACAGGCAGATAATCATCTACAAAAAGCACTTTTATAATTTTCAGTTAGCGTTAACTATCACCTAGTCTGATCTAAATCACCACCGAAAAACTCAAAAGTTCATAAACTAGATACATATTCAATCCACAAAATTATATTCATCTTTATTTAAATCAACAACAATGTTATAATTATAACAGCATGATTTACAAATATCCAATATCTTTTGTCGGCATTTTAAATAACTACATTTAAAACCTCATTTGCTTCTTGAAGTCCTCCATCATGTAAATAGTCAAGAGAAAAAGAATATTCTTTTAATGCCATATCTAATCTAGATTCAATTTCTCCTGCATTTATACTTCTAATAGCAAATAATACAATCCAATCATAGTATCCCGCATATTCTGTACGATTCAGTGACTCCTCACGAATTTGCACATCTTTAGTATATCCTATTTTAATAATTGATCCTTTTAATGATCCTGCAATATATACCATACCTGCAGATTCATGTCTTCTTTGAAATGCTATTCTAGCTGTGTTACATTGAATACAATGTCCACTTCTTGATCTCAATGTATGTCCATATTTTCGACAAGCAGTTGTATTATAAGCAAATAATTTACCATGATTTTCCATTTCTTGTTTACATTGTGGTATTGGTCTTCCTTTAGCATTAAAGAGTTCATATACACTTATATTTTGAGATTTCAAGAAAATACGTTCACTATCTGATATTTCATATTCTATCATAACGGCATTAGTTTAATATTAATATGCGGACAAATATAGATAAACGAAAACAACTTTACCCACATTACAAGTATTTTTCAAAACACTGTTTTTAAAACAATAAAACTTTCTCTGGTATAGAAGATGAAAAACTAAAACACCAAACAAATATTAAATTGTGATTTTTACTTTCTTAAAAACCTTATTACGACATAACCTATACAAAAAACGGCCAGCCCGGACAACAAGCCTATAGCCCACCCACCGACCTCGATCTTTATTTTCTCCCAACGGGACAACTCCTTCTCCACAGGGATCGGGACCTCGACCTTACGATCGACATATACCTCTTTCGACGGGAGATATAACGTATCCCTAGGAACCCTCATATTGGCGATCACGTTACCGAGGCTATCCAAGGCGAACATGAGCTCTACGTTCTTGGTGTTGGCCATGTCCAGCCAACGAAGGACTACCTTACCGTTCTCATCGCATTCCATCAACGCACGGATAGAGGCGCTATCTACAGGCATAGGGTAAGGTACCAACTTGTCTATATAGATCGAGTCTATACGATTCTTGATAGCGACAGGCTGTATCTTGGTTCGACACCCGGACAGGAAGAGGATACCGGCTATCGCCAGCATCCCGCAAATCATTCCCGTTCTCATAATAAATTCCACCCCGCAATAA
>ENA-OQIC01000677-OQIC01000677.1-human-gut-metagenome-genome-assembly--contig:-NODE-677-length-14255-cov-1.771234_pt1 | contig 14255 bp, 19 predicted proteins | sample MGYA00242572_ERZ504736 | MGnify/ENA primary metagenome ERZ504736 (study PRJEB26092, sample SAMD00036201) | human gut metagenome | host: Homo sapiens | study: EMG produced TPA metagenomics assembly of... | reverse complement strand
CATCACCCGTTTGGGACGAAGGATGTTTCCTTGGCTCAATCCATGATCTCGCTGGGATCTTGCACGATGAAGCTGAACCCGGCCTCCTCCATGCTGCCGCTCAGCCGTCCGGAATTCATGAATATCCACCCATACGCTCCGGAGGAGCAAGTGGAGGGCTATACGGAGCTGATCGAGAACCTGTCTTCTTACTTATGCACGATCACAGGCTTCAAGGCTGTACGTTGCAACCGAACTCCGGCGCCGCCGGCGAGTACACGGGTCTTCGTGTGATCCGTGCTTATCAGGAAAGCATCGGCCAAGGCCATCGTGATATCGTTTTGCTTCCGGCTTCCGCCCACGGAACCAACCCGGCCAGCGCTATCCAATGCGGATATAAGACCGTAACCGTTAAATGCGACGAGAATGGTAATATCGATCTGGAAGATTTCCGCGCGAAAGCCGAGGAGAACAAGGAGCGTCTGGCTGCCAGCATGATTACCTATCCGTCTACGCATGGTATCTTCGAGGTGGACATCAAGGAGATGTGCGACATCGTTCACGCTTGCGGAGGACAGCTTTATATGGATGGCGCCAACATGAACGCGCAGGTTGGATTGACAAATCCGGGTACGATGCGCCGATCGTATGTCACTTGAACCTGCATAAGACCTTCTCTTCTCCTCACGGAGGTGGTGGTCCCGGCGTAGGCCCGATCTGCGTGGCCGAGCATCTGGTTCCGTTCTTGCCGCAGCATCCGGTGCTTTGGGGCAGCGACTTGAATACGGTATCCGCGGCTCCTTATGGTAGCGCCGGTATCCTGCCGATCACGTACGCTTACATCCGCTTGCTGGGTACGGAAGGTCTTGAGACAGTGACGAAGACGGCCATCTTGAACGCCAATTACTTGGCCGCTAAGTTTAAGGATACGTACGGTATCGTTTATACCGGAGCGACAGGCCGTGTAGGTCATGAGTTGATCTTGGAATGCCGCACGGTAAAAGAGCGTTCGGGCATCGACGAGGGCGATATCGCCAAGCGTTTGATGGACTTCGGCTACCACGCTCCTACCCTATCTTTCCCGGTACACGGCACCTTGATGGTAGAGCCGACCGAGAGCGAGAGCAAGGCCGAGCTGGATCGTTTCGTAGAGGTAATGGAATGTATCTGGAGCGAGATCAAGGAGGTGGAGGAAGGCAAGGCATCCAAGGAGGACAACGTCTTGAAGAATGCCCCGCATCCGGAATACGAGGTGACCGCCGACGAGTGGAAACACGCGTATCCCCGCACGAAGGCCGCCTTCCCGCTGGAATGGTTGCACGACAGCAAGTTCTGGATTAACGTAGCCCGTGTAGATAACGCTTACGGCGATCGTAACTTAATACCGACTTTATGCGCTTGCGAGATATGAAGAAGCTCTTTATCGCTTTGGCGGCCGTCGCTCTGACGGCTTGCGTCAAGGCTCCCGAGAAAACAGTCAAGGTCTACGCATGGCAAGGCGAAGGTGGGAATACAACCGAGCAAACCTTACAGGCGGACTTTAGTAAATGGCATGCCACGGAGTAGACGGGATGTGCTACAACGCCGGCCATGACACGGAGAAAATTCAGCGTGCCGCCAAAGCGGCCCATGCCAATGGCATGGAATATCACGCATGGATTCCCGCCATGTTGCAACATGGATTGGACTCCACCCTCTACGCCGTGAACCGGAAAGGCGAGTCGGCCTATTCCGTACAGCGTATGTGCCTTATTACAAATGCCTGTGCCCGAACCAAGAAGGTACGGCGGAGTTCTTGCTGAATCTGTATGGCAAGGTAGCCGATATCCCGGAGGTGGATTATATCCATCTGGATATATCCGTTACGTGGATGTCATCCTGGCCCGCGGACTTTGGGAAAATACGGCTTGGTGATGGACGAGGAATATCCTACGGCGGACTATTGTTACTGTGACAAATGCGTGGCCGATTTCAAGGCCGCTACCGGTATCGACATCAAATCCGTAGAGGATCCTTCCAAATGCGCAGAATGGGCGCAGTTCCGTTGCGACTTGATCACGAAATTGGTAAACCGCATCGCCGACGAGGTTCACGGCAAAGGCAAGAAAGTGAGCGCCGCCGTATTCCCGGGGCCGGACTCTCACGCCAAGTGGATGGTTCGTCAAGAATGGAACAAATGGAATATCGACGCTTTCTTCCCGATGAATTATAACGATTTCTATCTGGAGGACGCTTCTTGCTGGCTCCGATCGTGAAAGAGGAAGTAGCCTCCGTGCAAGGCAAGAAGCCGGTTTATAGCGGTTTGTTCATCTGCGAGGATTGGCAGAACAAGGCGAATATCAAGGACCCGGAAGGCCACGGACTGATCCCGTCCGAGATCGAGGAGGCCGTAAGAGGCTCCATGGAAAACGGAGCGGCTGGCGTGGCGTTGTTTACGCCGGGCAACATGACGGATGAGCATTGGAAAGCTTTCGATAAGGCGATCCACCAACCGTATACCGTAAAGCCCTAATTCGTAATTACTATACGATAAAACAAAGACGAGGAGGCGCAGCTCTTCATTTTCTCACCTGCGCCTCCTCTTTTACTTATCCATCTAATCTATCTTACTAATAAAAATATCATGACAACTAAGAAACAAGAGAAAATCAAGTTCAGTAAAGCATTCTGGGTAGCGAACACCGTCGAGTTGTTCGAGCGAGCCGCTTATTATGGCGTATTTATCGTTATCACCCTTTATCTTAGCCGCATCTTAGGTTTAACGACATTCAGGCTGCCAGCATCGCCGGTATCTTTTCCGCCTGTTTGTATTTGCTGCCCACGTTCGCCGGAGCATTGGCCGATAAGATCGGTTTCCGCAACTCGATGCTACTGGCTTTCACTTTGTTAACTTGTGGTTATCTAGGACTGGCAGTTTACCCTACTTGGCTTCAATCCGCCGGACTTGTTGAATACAGCACGACGACTACCTTTACGGGATTGCTGGAGAGCAATCTTCAGTACGGCATTATCCCTATCATGGCCTTGATCGTATGCGGCGGGGCTTTTATCAAGAGCGTTATCTCCGGTACAGTCGCTAAAGAGACTACGCCGGAAACCCGGGCGAAGGGTTTCTCTATCTTCTACGCAATGGTAAATATCGGGGCTTTCTCCGGAAAGACCATCGTGAAGCCGCTTCGCGAGGCGTTGGGTAACGAGGGGTTGATTACCTTGAACTATTTCTCGGCGAGCATGACCTTCCTCGCATTGATAGCGATCTGGTTCTTCTACAAAAGCACTCAGCATTCGGGCGAGGGCAAGACGTTCGGGCAAATCTGGAACGCCTGATCAAGGTTTGTAGTAACGGACGGTTATTGATCTTGATCCTCATCATTACAGGCTTTTGGATGGTTCAGCACCAGCTGTATGCCACGATGCCTAAATACGTGCTTCGTTTGGCCGGCGAGGGGGCCTCTCCTTCTTGGTACGCCAACGTAAACCCGCTGGTCGTCGTGCTTACGGTCAATCTGGTCACGCAGATGATGCGGAAGCGGACAGCGCTCACCTCCATGACGGTCGGTATGTTTATCATGCCGGTGTCCGCCCTTTGCATGGCATCCGGGAATATGCTGGACGGGAATACGAATATACTGGGCATGCATCCCGTAGCTTTCATGATGGTAGTAGGTATTGTCTTCCAAGGGCTGGCGGAGACGTTCATTTCCCCTCGCTTCCTCGAGTATTTCTCCTTGCAAGCACCCAAGGGAGAGGAAGGTCTTTATCTTGGATTCAGCATTTGCATTCTTTCCTCTCCTCTATCTTCGGATTCGGGCTGTCTGGTTTCCTTTTAAGCAAGTATTGCCCGGAGCCAACCCTGTTTGCCTCTCACGAGGAATGGCTGGCGGCAAGCGCGAACGCCCATTACATCTGGTATTACTTCGGTGCGATCGCCTTGGTATCCGCCGTAGCGTTGATCGTGTACGGACAAGTCGTAAAGAGGTGGATAGCCAAAAGATTTGACCCGGTAAAACTACGGGGTCAAATCCATTACCTTTGATTTGACCTCGTAGTTCTAAAATATCTAATCCAAACACATGGATTTGACCTTTAAGACTTGCGATATCCAATCATAATCCGTAGATTTGACCCGGAAGAATCGCAAGATCAAATCCTTGAGAAAAAACAACCTTAAAACAGATCATCATGGAAGAAACATTCAAGAGAATCCCCCCGGAAGATGTCTTTATCACCGTCTTCAAGCGTAAACCCACCGAAGAAGAGCTTTGGATGGGCGTCCCTCCTGACTTCGACGGCAACCGCCCCTCGGGCAACAACCTGATCGATCTCTTCGCCTATCTCATCCGCAAGTACGGCCGGATGGACACCAGCGAATACGCCCGCATAATGCAACTCAAGACCAGCGAGCTCCGGGGCGCCATCCTCGCCATCGGCGGCATGTCGGCGATGGAATGGCGCAACCGCTACCTTCTCCTCGAAGCTCAGGAGCTGATGGAGCGGACGGACATGAGCATCACCGCGATCGCCGCCAAGCTGGGTTTCTCGCAGCCCTCGGTATTCTCCAAGTTCTTCCGCACGCTGACGAAATCGCAGCCTTGGGAATGGCGCGTCGAGAAAAAAAACCGGGCTCAAACCGGAAGAGAACCTATCATTGCTACGAGTAATCAGCAGGCAATACATGCTCAAACACACGCCAAGTGTGCAATTTCCTCCGCAAAGTTCTTTGTTATAAAGAATGTTTGATTACTTTTGCACCTCGAGATTAACAAGAAAGTAGAAGTATTACATCAATATAAAAATCTAATATTCCTATATAATATGAGTTTAAGAATTATAGTTTTAGCGAAACAGGTCCCGGATACACGAAACGTGGGAAAGGACGCCATGAAGGCGGACGGTACGATCAATCGCGCCGCCTTGCCCGCGATCTTTAACCCGGAAGACCTGAATGCGTTGGAACAAGCGTTACGCTTGAAAGACGCTTACCCCGGGACGACAGTTACGCTGCTGACGATGGGCCCGGGACGTGCCGCCGAAATCATCCGCGAGGGTTTGTATCGTGGTGCTGACGGCGGTTTTTTGTTGACCGACCGTGCGTTTGCCGGAGCCGACACGCTAGCCACATCCTATGCGCTTGCCACGGCTATCAAGAAAATCAACGATTATGATATTATCATCGGTGGTCGCCAAGCGATCGACGGCGATACGGCACAGGTAGGTCCGCAAGTCGCCGAGAAACTGGGACTGACCCAGATCACGTATGCCGAGGAAATCCTGAACGTAGATAAAGAGGCCGGACGTATCACCGTAAAACGTCATATCGACGGGGGTGTCGAGACCGTGGAAGGTCCGCTTCCGATCGTAATCACCGTGAATGGTTCCGCCGCTCCCTGCCGTCCTCGTAATGCGAAGTTGGTACAGAAGTACAAATACGCCATGGGTAAACAGGAACGGAACACGCAACCCGCCTGTCACCAAGATGGAGAACCGACCGTTCGCTACCCGGAATTGTACGAGACCCGCCCGTATCTGGATATCCAGGAATGGAGCGTAGCCGACGTGAATGGAGACTTGGTTCAATGCGGCCTTAGCGGTTCGCCGACAAAGGTAAAAGCGATCCAGAACATCGTCTTCCAAGCCAAGGAAAGCAAGACGATCTCCGGTTCCGACCAAGAAGTAGAGGATTTGATTGTCGAACTGTTAGCTAACCACACCATCGGATAAGATTATGAACAACGTATTTGTATATTGTGAGACAGAAGGCACGAGCGTTGCCGATGTAAGTCTTGAGCTTCTGACCAAAGGTCGTAAGCTAGCCAATCAATTAGGCTGCCAACTGGAAGCGATTGTTGCCGGCTCCGGCCTTGAGGGTGTAGAGAAACAAGTATTGCCTTTTGGCGTCGACAAGGTTCATGTGTTCGACGCTCCGGGTTTATTCCCTTATACATCACTTCCTCATTCTTCCATCTTGATTAATTTGTTCAAGGAGGAGAAACCGCAGATCTGCTTAATGGGCGCTACGGTGATCGGTCGCGACTTGGGTCCTCGTGTATCCTCGGCCTTGACAAGCGGCTTGACGGCCGATTGTACCTCTTTGGAGATCGGCCCGCACGAGGATAAAAAAGCGGGTATTACCTATGAGAACTTATTATATCAGATCCGTCCGGCGTTCGGTGGTAACATCGTAGCACGATCATCAACCCGGAACACCGCCCGCAAATGGCGACCGTTCGTGAGGGCGTGATGAAAAAAGAAGTCCTTGACGAGAACTATAAAGGTGAAGTGATCCGCCACGACGTAGCGAAGTATGTCCCCGAGACAGACTATGTGGTGAAGGTGATCGACCGTCATGTAGAGAAAGCGAAGCACAACCTGAAAGGCGCTCCGATCGTAGTGGCCGGAGGTTATGGCGTAGGCTCCAAGGAGAACTTTAATTTATTGTTCGATTTGGCGAAAGAGCTTCACGCCGAGGTAGGCGCCAGCCGTGCGGCTGTCGATGCCGGTTTCTGCGACCACGACCGTCAGATCGGTCAGACCGGTGTCACGGTGCGTCCGAAATTGTATATCGCTTGCGGTATCTCCGGGCAGATCCAGCACATCGCCGGCATGCAAGACGCCGGTATCATCATTTCGATCAATAATGATGAGAACGCCCCGATCAATACGATCGCCGATTACGTAATCAATGGTACGGTAGAAGAGGTGATTCCTAAGATGATTAAGTATTACAAAAAGAACAGTAAGTAAAGATGGCTAATTATTATACAGACATACCGGAACTCAAGTATCACTTGAACAATCCGATGATGGAACGTATTTGCGAGCTGAAGGAACGCGAGTACAGAGACAAGGAAGAGTTCGACTATGCGCCACAAGATTATGCCGACGCGATAGACTCGTACGATAAGGTGCTGGAGATTACCGGAGAGATCACCGGAGAGATCATCGCCCCTAACGCAGAAGGCGTAGATGCCGAAGGTCCTCACTGCGCGAATGGCCGTGTGGAATATGCTTCCGGCACGAAGCAAAACCTCGACGCGATGGTAAAAGCCGGTTTGAACGGTATGACGATGCCTCGCCGTTTCGGTGGCTTGAACTTCCCGATCACGCCGTACACCATGTGCGCGGAGATCGTAGCGGCGGCTGACGCAGGCTTCGGTAATATCTGGTCATTACAGGATTGTATCGAAACCTTATATGAGTTCGGCAACGAGGATCAGCACAGCCGTTTCATCCCACGTATCTGCGCAGGAGAAACCATGTCTATGGACCTGACCGAGCCGGACGCTGGCTCCGACCTGCAATCCGTGATGCTAAAGGCTACCTTCGACGAGAAAGAGAATTGCTGGCGGTTGAACGGCGTAAAACGATTCATCACGAATGGCGACGCGGATCTTCACCTCGTATTGGCCCGTTCCGAGGAAGGTACCAAGGATGGACGTGGTTTGTCCATGTTTATCTACGACAAACAGGAAGGGGGCGTAAACGTACGCCGTATCGAGAATAAATTGGGAATCCACGGCTCTCCTACTTGCGAATTAGTTTACAAGAACGCGAAAGCTGAGCTTTGTGGCGATCGCAAACTGGGCTTGATCAAATACGTGATGGCTTGATGAACGGCGCGCGCTAGGTATCGCCGCACAATCGGTAGGCTCAGCCAAGCCGCTTACAACGAAGGATTGGCCTACGCCAAAGACCGCAAGCAGTTCGGTAAGGCAATCATCGACTTCCCCGCTGTTTACGACATGCTCGCCATCATGAAAGCGAAGCTGGATGCCGGACGTGCGTTGTTATACCAAACCGCTCGTTACGTGGATATTTACAAGGCACTGGACGACATCGCCCGTGAGCGCAAACTGACTCCGGAAGAGCGTAAGGAACAGAAGCAATACGCCAAATTGGCGGATTCTTTCACCCCGTTGGCAAAAGGTATGAATTCCGAATACGCCAACCAGAATGCCTATGATTGCATCCAAATACACGGAGGTTCCGGTTTTATGATGGAGTATGCTTGCCAACGTATCTACCGCGATGCCCGTATCACCTCCATCTATGAAGGCACGACGCAATTGCAGACCGTAGCGGCCATACGTTACGTGACAAACGGGTCTTACCTAGCTACCATCCGTGAATTCGAGGCGATCCCTTGCTCTGCCGAGATGGAACCGCTGAAGGCTCGTTTAGTAGAGATGGCTAATAAGTTCGAGGCTAGCATGGCGAAAGTAAAAGAGTCTCAAGATCAGGAATTACTCGATTTCGTGGCTCGCCGCTTGATGGAGATGGCCGCTGATATCATCATGGCTCATCTATTGATCCAAGATGCGACGAAAGCGCCGGAGCTGTTCGCTAAGTCCGCGGTTGTTTACACCAATTACGTAGAGGCTGAGATTGAGAAACATCAGGGTTATATCGGACGATTCAACCCAGAAGAATTGATCTCATACAGACAACGATAAACAACTATCATTCTACATAACAAAGAAGGCGAGATTGATTATCAACCAGATAGAAGCCTCGCTTTCTTTATTTATTACAATGGGCATTATAAGCTCCTTATACTGGGCATTATAAGCCGCTTACGATGGGCATTGTCAGTTGCTTATAATGGGCATTGTAATTTTCCTATATCGCCAAAGTATCCATTGCATACCACCTCGCAAGGAGAGATATCCAAGGAAAGCCATCCATAACGCATGATTTCCCATCGATCGATAAAACAGGTAATAAATAATAAAGAAAGTAGCCGAGGCCACAAGCATCGAGTAAAGCATCTGGCGTGTAGCCGTGGCCCCGATAAAGATACCGTCCCAAAGGAAAGCGGAGAATCCACATAAAGGGATCGCCAATACCCAATAGAAATAATCCCCGGAAGCCTCAATGACCGAGGTATCGTTCGTCAACAGTCCCAGAAAATCCCTCCCCAAAACGCATAAAGAATCGTGAATGATAAAGAGAGGCCGATTCCCCATAGAAACAATAAACGAATGCATCTACGTAACCCCACATCGTTTTAGCCCCAATAAACCGGCCGGCTAATGCCTCTCCCGCATAAGCGAAACCATCCATTATATAAGAGAACAAGGTAAACAACTGCATCAACAAGGTATTTACGGCCAATATCACATCCCCTTGTCTCGCACCTGTAGAAGTAAAGAAGGTAGTAACAGCGACCAAACACAAGGTCCGGAAAAATATATCACTATTGACCGAGAAGAAGCGACGCATCTCCTCCCCACCCCAAAGACCATTCCAATCGATATACGCTTTCAGACGCCCATAATATTTCAACCAAAGAGCAAACGCCATGAAGAGGCCCGCATATTGGGCGATCAGTGTTCCCAAGCTACGCCTTCCACCTTCATACCCAGCACAAACACGAAACATAGGCTGGCCGCAATATTCACGATATTTTGCGTGATAGCGATAAACATCGGAAAACGAGAATTCTGCATACCGATGAACCAACCGGCAAAGCCATATAAACCCAATATGGCCGGCGCTCCCCAGATACAGATATTAAAATAGAGAGAGGCCCATCGCTTCACCTCCTCCGTTGCGTCGATCAAAACAAACGCACCCCTCAGGATCGGGGATTGAAGGATCCAAAGCCCGAGAGAGATCAAAAGCCCTACCCCGACAGCCCGCAGCAAGGTCCGGACTACCTCCGTCAAGTCCCGTTTCCCATAGGCTTGGGCGGTCATCCCACTTGTCCCCATCCGGAGAAAGCCGAATATCCAATAGATCATGTTAAACAGCATCCCGCCCACGGCGATCGCCCAATGTACGACGCCGATCCCAGATGCCCTACCGATCGCCACATCCACCAGCCCAACAAAGGCACGGTTATACTTGGAGACGATAGAAGGTATGGCCAGCTGAAGTATTTTCCGATTCATATCCTATCCTAAATTTATCCTACGCAAGAAATTATAAACGTCACTTGATAACCCGGCACAGAGCGCTGCGCCAAACAAAGATCCCCGCCTTGCCGCACCATCATCTGCCGGGAAAGCGACAAGCCGATACCGGAACCGTCCTTTTAGTCGTGAAGAAAGGAATAAAAATCTCCCGTTCGATAGCCACCGGAATAGGCGCACCATTGTTGCTGACCCACAACCCCTTCTTCCAACACACATCCACGGTCGTAGCCCCTGCCTCGCAAGCATTCCGGATCAGGTTAATCAGCACTTGCCGCAACATATTCTGATCCGTACGCATCATAGCAGACAAAGGAATGGAAAGATGCCACTCTAAATCGGGATAAAGAGCCCGGATCCCTTCCATAAAATCATTCAAATAGACCTTTCCGATAACAGGTTCTTGCAGTTCCGCCAGTTTCCGGTAACTGTCCACGAACAGGGCAAGTCCCCGGCTGGTACTCGTGAATGGCACGGATCCCCTCCTCGTAAACCGTTCCGGCAATCGCGGGATGCTCCAGATAGGCCTGACTGATACTGGCGATAGGCGTAGTGGCATTCATGATCTCATGCGTAAGCACACGGGTCAGCCGTTGCCACGATTCCACCTCATTGCGGGCAAGCACCGCCCGATGTCCCTACCCGTCTCGTTAAGGGCCTCTTGCAACGCCCGCTCCCCGAAGAACAGGCCTTTCACAGGAAGACGAAACGTAAATTCTTGGTTACGAATCGCCTCACGCATCAGATGCGCCCGGTCTCTCAACAATACCTGATGGCGGTAGAACCATCCGATAAAGAGAACGACAACGACTCCCAAAGTGCCTATCAACATCATAGCTTTTTTATTTTAGCATACAACGTCTGCCGGGTAATTCCCAACAATTCGGCGGCCCGGCTGATATTGCCGTGGCAACGCTCCACTACCTTGCTCACATGTTCCGCCTCGACCTGTTCCAATGGTACCACTTTACGCCCGGCATCAATCGCATCTTTCAAGATGCGGATCAGCTCTAGGTTATCCCACGGCTTGGCAACAAAGTCCGCCGCCCCATCTTCAAACCACGCACCGCCAACTTGATATCAGCGTATGCCGTCACCAGTACCACCGGGATAGCCGGATGCTTCTTGTGGATCGCCCGAAGCCAAAGCAAGCCGTCTTGTCCGGAGTTTCCCCCTTGCGTGAAGTTCATGTCGAGCAGAATCCCGTCCACCACCTCTTGTGCCAATACCGTAAGAAGCATGTCGGGAGAAGCGAGTGTCAATACCCTGTCAAACTCACCGGCCAAGCAGATCTTGACCGCCGTAAGAATCGCCGGATTGTCATCTACCACCACTATTGTCCCGTAATTTGCCATATCCGATTCGTTTGTTTTCCTTTATCTCTTTTATCGGGGATAAAGGTACGGAAAAGGCTGTATGAATATCATACAAGCAGGTGTATGATTTTCATACAAACTACCGCGACCGGGCATCCAAGCCCTTGCCAGATACCAGCCACTCTATACCTTTGTAGCAAAAACAAGCAAAATATGAAATCGTACTTTACCTTTCTCGGCCGTAACAAACTCTACACAGCTATCCAGTTCTGTGGATTGGCTACCGCGCTGGGAGTTGTCATCCTTCTGGCCTCGTATGCCGACACCGAATTTAATATCGGTAACAATCAATCGTACTCTCACCAATTGTATGCCGTCGGCTATGGAGATGAGATCGGTATGACAACCGGGACTGCCCCAGAATTATTCCCTTCCATTCCGGAAATAAAAGAGTGGACACGCCTGATCCATATTGAAGCGGCCAACCTGATGGTAGACAACCAATATTACCAAGTAAACGGCATCGCGGCAGATCCTAATTTTTTCCAGATGCTCAACTATACGCTCATTGGATGCGACCGCAACAAAGCACTGATCGGGACAGACGAGGTCATCCTCTCCGAGCCATTCGCCCACAAAGTATTCGGGAATGAAAATCCGATCGGCCGTACCGTGATGTACTTGAACCAGACACCGCTACGGGTCATTGGGGTTCTCCCGGCTTTCAGCTCGACAGAGCTGTTGAAACCGATAGACATCTTGATTCCTTTCAAACTGGCAGAAAAGGATTATGCATGGATGGACAGTTATGGTTCAACGCAAATACTCATTACGTTGGAAGAAGGGGTAACTCCCGATGTTGTTACCCGTAAACTACTCGATAAGTATAAAGGCTATTGGGAATACTGGAAAGAAGACAACAGCACGAACAGGCTTTTTTGGGGTTCTTCGGTGACACGCATGGACGAGATTTATTTCTCTCCCCTGAACCAATACGGCCCTTTCCGTAAAGGGACACGGAAACAGGTACAAATCTTGTTCTCGTTAGCATTCGTGTTGCTCCTCTCGGCTATCTTCAATTACATCAACCTAACTGTATCGCAAACCAGCAAACGAGTCCATGAAATGGCGACCCGCCGGTTGATGGGTGACTCGGCAGGGCAAATCGTATTACGCTACCTCGCAGAGTCCGCTATCTTCACAACCGGTTGTTTCATCGGCGGTTGCTTAGTTGCCGTCATCACAAAGCCCTATTTCGAGTACTTGCTCTCCACCGGATCGCTTTGGTCTCTTCACCGGCGATGGTAACCTATTCGCTGTTACTATGGGTAGGAATCGCCGGCATATCGGGATTGTTACCAGCCATCATCACCTACAAATACAGTCCGATAGATATCGTAAAAGGAAATTTCCGAATGCACAACAAGCAATTGTTCAGCCGTTTGTTCATCATCGTGCAGAATGTCATCAGCACGGTACTCATCACCTTGGGACTCACCATGGCCTTCCAAATATACCACCTTGCCACCCTGCCGACCGGTTATAATACAGACCTTGTATTTGTCAAGACATGGGAATTAGGACATACCTACGACAAGCAAGTCATCCTCCAGAAACGCTTACAGGCATTACCCCAAGTGACAGAAGTAGCGTTAGCACGAAAACTGCCTTTCATCACCGGTCACGATGGTGTACAACAACCGGAAGAAGAGGGATACTCGTGGCTCCACCTTTCGGATATGGACAGCGCCGCATTCCGGCTGTTGGGTTTCGAAGTGGTAGAACGTTGGTCTGACCCACTGCCCGGAATGGTTTGGGTAACGGAAGAGACTTGCCGTCGTTATCAACTTTCATCCAACAGACCCCATTTTGGAAAAAAGGATGACAAGGGCGGCTACCGATATAACGTCTGCGGTGTCATCCGCGACTATCGTTCGCTAAGCGCATTAGCTACTCCCCTATCCGATTCGCATGGAGCCGTTATGATACTAGATCCACAAGGTACATCATCCGTCAAATCGTCAAGATACAAGGCGATCGGGCAGAAGCCTTAGCCGCCATCCGCCGTACTTGCCGGGAAGTGTCCAAAGAAGTGATCGGGATGCCGAAAGACTTGGAAGCCGATTATATCGACGATTATATGGACAAGGATTTAACCCATGAGAAGAACATGATGATGCTTGTCCTTTGCTTCATGACCATCTCCATTCTCATCTCTGCCTTGGGACTGCTGGCCATGTCGATAAGCTACACCGAACAGCAAAGCAAAGCGGATCGCCTTGTGACAAGGTGAGTGGGAGCCGAGACAAGTGGCGCGGTATGGGAACTTTCCAAACGATTCATGGCACTCTCGTTGCTTGCCGCCTGTTTCGCCCTGCCCATCAGCGTGAAAGCGGTTCAAATCAGTTTAGAGTCGTTCTATAACCGCATCGCCTTCCCGTGGTATCTCATAACCGCAGCAGTTTTGGCAACCATAGCCATCGCTTTCGTGTCAATCATCGGGCAAACCTTGAAAGTCGCCCGCCGTAACCCCATCAAAAGTATCCGGACCGAATAAAAGCAACATTCTATAATAGGTATACATTCTCACAAAAACAAGACAAGTCATGATTCAAATAAAGAACCTCAGCAAAAACTTCCGGACGGAAGAAGTAGAAACCATCGCGCTCAATGGCATAAGCATGGAAGTGAAAAAGGGCGAATTTATCGCATCATGGGACCCAGCGGATGCGGCAAATCAACCCTGCTGCATATTCTCGGCCTGCTAGACAACCCGGACGAGGGCAGCTATCTATTAGAAGGCGAAGAGGTGGGCACCTAAAGGAGAAAGACCGTACACGCTATCGCAAGGGACGCATTGGTTTCGTGTTCCAAAGCTTCAATCTCATTGACGAGCTTACAGTCGAGGAAAACGTAGACCTCCAATTGAAATACCTCGGCATCCCCAAGCTGAGCGCAAACAACAAGTACTCGACATCCTGCGCAAAGTACGCCTCAGCCAACGTGCCAAACATTATCCGCAGCAACTCTCCGGCGCCAGCAGCAA
>ENA-OQIC01000676-OQIC01000676.1-human-gut-metagenome-genome-assembly--contig:-NODE-676-length-14256-cov-1.629061_pt1 | contig 14256 bp, 17 predicted proteins | sample MGYA00242572_ERZ504736 | MGnify/ENA primary metagenome ERZ504736 (study PRJEB26092, sample SAMD00036201) | human gut metagenome | host: Homo sapiens | study: EMG produced TPA metagenomics assembly of... | reverse complement strand
GGGCTGCAATAACACCTGCACGTTCTGTATTGTGCCCACCACGCGAGGCAAGGAAAAGGACCGCCGCCCCGGTGACATTCTTGATGAGATTCGCCAATGTGTGGCCGATGGTGCCAAGGAGGTTACGCTTCTCGGCCAGAACGTGAACTCGTTCGGTTACGGCATCGGCGACCGTTTCGCCTTCTCCAAGCTACTGCGCGCATGCGGTGAGATCGAAGGATTGGAGCGCGTGCGGTTCACTTCGCCGCATCCCGCCGCCTTCACCGACGACGTGATCGCAGCCATGGCCGAAACGTCCAATGTCATGCACCAGCTGCACTTCCCGCTGCAGTCCGGATCCGACCGAATCCTGCGCGCCATGCGCCGTTCGTATCGTTCCGCGAAGTTCCTTGACATTCTGCGTAAATCCGTGAGGCCATGCCGGATGCGCAGATCTCCACCGACATCATCGTCGGTTTCCCGGGTGAAACCGAAGAGGACTTCCAGAAAACCTTGCGTGTGGTGGAAGAGGCGAGATTCGCGTCCGCATTCACCTTCATCTATTCGCCGCGCCAGGCACTCCGGCAGCCGAAATGGAGCAGGTGCCGCACGACGTGTCCAAGACCGGTTCGAACGACTCGTGGCATTGCAGGAACGCATCACCGAAGAAAATCTCAAAACCTTCGAAGGCCGTGACGTCGAAGTGATGGTCACCGGCGCATCTGGCAAGAAGGACGCCGCGACCCATCGTGTCACCGGGCGCGAGAAAACCGGCGTGCTCGTGCATGTCGGTGTGCCCGAAGGCGAGCCGATGCCGCAGGTAGCGATTTCGTGACCGCCACCATCACCCACGCTGGGCGTCACAACCTCATCGCCGATCCCGATCCGAAGGCGGGGCAGACCTATGCCGTTCGACACTGAACAGACCTCTGAGAAAACAGACAAAACAGGAGACGCCGATCCTGCCATGCAGCGCAAGGTCGTATCCATTGTCGGACCAACCGCATCCGGCAAAACCGGGTTGGGCATTGCCGTCGCCAAAGCGTTGGCGCGCAAAGGCGAACAGGCGGAAATCATCAACGCCGACGCATACCAGATGTATCGGGGCATGGATATCGGCACGGCCAAGGCAAGCCTTGAGGAGCAGGCGCAGGTCAGGCATCATCTCATCGATATCATCGAACCGGACGACGCCATGTCCGTGGCGAGGTTCCAAGAGCTCGCCCGCGAGAAAATAGCCGAACTACAGGCCAGGGGAGTGCGTCCGATCCTCGTCGGAGGCTCTGGCCTGTACGCACGGGCCGCCATCGACGACATCTCCTTCCCCGGCACCGATCCGCAAGTAGCAAGGCGCTTGGGGAACGGGAAAAACCGAAGGCGCGGGCGCGTTGTTCGACGAGCTGAAAGCCAAGGATCCCGAAGCGGCGGCGCGCATGGACCCGCACAATCCGAGACGAACCATCCGCGCGCTGGAAGTCATCGAAGTGACGGGACGACCCTATTCGGCAAGCCTTCCGCACTACCGGTACGTCATCCCCACCGTGCAAATCGGTCTCGATCTGCCGCGTGAGGAACTGGACCGTCGTATCGATATTCGCACCAAGCAGATGCTCGAAGGCGGATTCATCGAAGAAGTGGAACGATCCGTCCCAAGCTGGGCATCACCGCAGCAAAGCGCTCGGTTACCAGCAGGTCGTCGACTATTTGGACGGGTTGCGTGACCTGAACGACACGTTCATGGACATTGCGCAGAAAACGAAGCGTCTGGCACGCAAGCAGATGGGATGGTTCGGTCGTGACCCGCGCATCCACTGGCTCCAAGCGCTCAATCCGGCGCTGCTAGACAACGCGATGGCCATCATCGAACATGCCGATGCAGGTGCCTATGACGCCATAGACGCACAGGCGGACGCCTACACCCAGCATCATCTCGGAGACCTCGCCTGAAATGAAACTCCCGCTGCCGTATTCGTCGAAGCTTTCCACCTTATCCACGGTCTTCTCCGGCTTGGCACCCAACTTGACGGTGACGATCTTGGCGGAATCCAATCAGTGAAATTGCGTGTTCACTTAAGTTAGAAAATGTGTGCGATTCGAGGAAGTGCCATGTCATGGCGCCTCCCATGGGTAAAATCATGACCGTTATGGCACGAACAGCATCTTCCAATACGAAATCCGGCGGCAAAGGGTCCACGGGCAAGGCACGTTCCGGCGAGACCAAGGTCATGGACGCGGTCGAGCCGTCGCCTGTGATGGGTGTCTTGACCAAGTACGGACGTGATATCGCATGTTTTATTCTGGTGATTCTCGCGGTAATGTTCTGCGCTTCGGAATGGTTCCGGGTGCAGGGCGTGTTCGGCCGGATGCTCCACGCCTTGGCTTCCGGCCTGTTTGGTCTGATGAGCGTCATCCTGCCGGTCTTTTTGGCGCTGGTGGCATTCAGCCTCATATATGAGACCAAGCGCAAAAGCGGCAATGTGCGTATGGTGGCGGGGTGGTCCATGATTCTGTGGTCCGTCTGCTCCATACTCGATGCGGCGCTCGCGTCCGACGCCCAAGGTTTCGACATGGCGTTGCTGCAGAATGCGGGAGGTCTGCTCGGCTATGTGCTTGGCTGCCCGCTGGCATGGGGGCTTTCCAAGGCGTTCGCCATCGTTATTTTCGTGGTCGTCATTTTGTTCTCGTTGTTGCTGATTACCAATACAGGGGTTCAAGAGATTCCCGACAAAGTACGTGCATTGAGGTCCGTTTTGGATTCGGTGCAAATAAAAAAGGTTGATGACGAGACCGAGCAATTCCCGAACGAAGTGCGTATAGGAGATACCACGCTGTCGTTCGCAGAAGGCGTGCCGGCGCATAATGGAGCCGACGATGTGGCGGCTGAAAAGAAGAAGCCGATGCCGTTCTCCCTCATAAAGCAATGGATATCATCGAAATCCAAGAAGCAGGGCGCTCAGGACGGACTCGATCATTACGACGGTGATGAGGCGTTTCGTAATGCTGCCGAACGCATGGCGAAACGGCGGAAACCATGCTTGACGAACCATACCAGAGCGTCTCGCGGCCGCGCAGCATTTCATCCGACGAACATTCCGCTCAGGATTTCGGTGGAACCGTCGCCATGCCGCAGACGCCTGTGGTGCGTTCCCTTTCCTCTGACCCAATCGGTTTGGCGAGCGGCACCATGCCGCAGATCCCGGAAACCATTCCGACGGTTGCCGGCCAGGCGGCGTCCGACGAGATCAAATCCGTTGGCGTGGCTGTAGGGGACCCGTGGGCCGTCATCGACGAGGACGGCACGTCCAACGGGTCGCAGGTCATGGTCGATGCGGCGACCAATGAGGTCGTGAACGATCTGGATGCCGGATCGAACGGAGAGGGCGTTTCCGACGAGTCCGGTGAGATTCCGGAGGGCCCCTACCATCTGCCTGATCTCGGCATGCTGAAGCAAGGCGCGCCGCATGCGTGCACACTCCGGAGAACGATCGTGTGATCCGCGCTCTTACGGTCACATTCCAGCAGTTCAATGTCGACGCTAAGTCATCGGCTTTCTGCGAGGCCCATCCGTGACCATGTATGAGGTGGAGCTTGGTCCGGGTGTGAAAGTGGAGAAGGTCACCAATCTGCAGAAGAACATCGCCTACGCGGTGGCCAGTTCCGACGTGCGCATCCTGTCGGTGATCGAAGGCAAGTCCGCCATCGGCATCGAAATACCGAACACCGACCGTGAAACCGTGGTGCTTGGCGATGTGCTTCGTTCGGACAAGGCGAGAAACGATCCGAATCCGATGCTCACAGGCGTGGGCAAGGATGTGGAAGGCCATTTTGTAACGGCGGACCTCACCAAGATGCCGCATCTTCTGGTGGCAGGCGCCACCGGTTCCGGTAAGTCCAGCTTCATCAACTCCATGCTGACATCCGTGATCATGAGGCGACGCCGGATCAGGTGCGCATGATCATGGTCGATCCGAAGCGAGTGGAACTATCGGCATACGCGGGTATTCCACATCTGCTCACGCCGATCATCACCGATCCGAAGAAGGCTGCGCAGGCGCTCGAATGGGTGGTCAAGGAGATGGATGCTCGTTACAGCGATCTTGAATTCTTCGGATTCCGCCATATCAAGGATTTCAATGCTGCCGTGCGTGCGGGCAAGGTGCATGCGCCGGCCGGATCGAAGCGCAAGGTCGCTCCATATCCGTACATTCTGGTGGTCGTCGACGAGATGGCCGATCTGATGATGGTGGCCAAGAATGATGTGGAAAGCTCCATCCAACGCATCACGCAGCTGGCACGAGCTGCAGGCGTGCATCTGGTGCTCGCCACCCAGCGTCCATCGGTCGATGTGGTCACCGGCCTGATCAAGGCGAACATTCCTTCGCGTTTGGCGTTCGCGACCTCGTCGGCCACTGATTCTCGAGTCATTCTCGACTCCACTGGCGCGGAAACTCTGATTGGACAGGGCGATGCGCTGTTCCTGCCGATGGGACAGGCCAAACCGTTGCGTGTGCAGGGCGCATGGGTCGACGAGTCGGAGATCCGACGTGCCGTGGAATTCGTACGCACCCAGCGCAAGCCACATTACCGTGAGGATATCGAGGAAATGGCCAAGGAAGCCGACAAGAAGGCCATTGAGCCGGACGAAGACATCGGCGGCGATATGGATGTGCTTCTGCAGGCGGCGGAACTGGTCGTCACCTCGCAGTTCGGTTCCACGTCCATGTTGCAGCGCAAGCTGCGTGTCGGATTCGCAAGCTGGCCGCCTTATGGATCTGCTGGAGTCACGTGGCGTCGTGGGGCCGTCCGAAGGGTCCAAGGCGCGCGAGGTGTTGGTGCAGCCCCAGGACTTGCCGCAGGTGCTCGCCTTCATCAAGGGTGAGACCTCGTCGCTGAGTTCGGGAGTCTCTTCGGCGGCGGATTCCGAAGCGGCGATGTGACTGGGGAACGCTCCGTATGAAACGCAAATTGGTAAGCAAGTAGAAGTGTCAGGGTAACGTGAACGGTATGGAAAAGCAAGAAGAACGCAAATCATCGTTGCTTGACGCTGGAACGCGCCGCCGAACCTTGTCACCTTCTCTCGTATCATTTTAGTCATCGTGTTTTTGGCGCTGTACGCCAAAGCCGGCGCGTGGGGCGTGGACAACGTCACCATGCGTTGGGTTGCCGCTGTCATCTTCATCATCGCGGCATGCACCGATAAGCTTGACGGTTGGATGGCCCGCAAATACAACCAAGTCACTGAACTTGGCAAGCTGATGGACCCGATCGCCGACAAGCTGCTCACCTGCGGCACACTGATCGTTGCCGCCATCTTCAACGAATTTGGCAATCCGGTGCTGGGATGGGTCGTGACCGCCCTGTTCCTGATTCGTGAGATCGGCATCACCGTCATGCGCTTCTTTGTGATCGACACGGGCGGCAAGGTCATCGCCGCATCCCTGGCAGGCAAATACAAGACGCTCTGCCAGTGCATTGGTCTGGCCATGCTCATGCTGCCTATGTGGAGCTTGGCGCCGGAGGGGGTCAACGACACCCCGATGTGGATGACCGTCTACTACACCATCACGTATGCGCTGATTTATCTTGCGCTGATTCTCTGCCTGTATTCCGGTGGCGAGTATCTGGTCAATACGTTCGGCGGCCGTAAGAAGTCCGCGGGCAAGTCCGGAAAAGAAACCAAGTAGGGCATTCATGACTGAATCTATGGACCAGACGGCTGCCGCCAACCAATCGCAATGCGATGAATTGGCTGCGGCCGTTCTTGCATATTGCGAAACCAATCGTTTCAAAATCGCAGCCGCCGAATCGTTGACGGGAGGCTGTTGGCCGACGCTTTCGTGCGCGTGCCGGGAGCGTCGAAGGTTTTTCTCGGTTCCGCGGTGACGTATGACATTCGTGCCAAGGCTCGATTCTTGGCGTAGATGCGGAACTGCTGCGCAGCGAGGGGCTGTCCATCCTGAAGTGGCCCGCCAGATGGCTGCCGGAACGGCGAGGCTGTATCGGCAGCAGGGGATGGCGACTGCGTTATTGGATTGCGACCACGGGAGTGGCGGGGCCTGGACCTGATGGAAATAAACCGGCAGGTCTTGCATATGTCGGTTGTCCTGCCGGAGGGTTCGGAGGTGTTCGCTCTCGGCGAACGGAGGCTTTTGAGCTTCGCCTGCAGGGAGATAGGGAGAGCGTGCGACGCGGCGTCGTGCATTGTATTCTGCAAAAACTGAGGGAGCTTTCAGCGGATTCACAGGAATAATCCACAAAGATGAGTGTTGACCATAGTGGACAGACGTACGCACGAAAAAGGGCTGATGAATGGAAATGATGACACTCACCAAAGAGCAGAGGGAACTCAAGGCTATGGCTCCTGCGACTGCGCAGCTGCCGGAGCTCGTGTCAGGGAGCTTACGCCGGCTCAGCGGCGCGCTGTGATGTTCGCGCAGCAGCAGGTGCTTCGTGCGCGCGCTGCGAAAAAGGCCAAGGATGAGCGTCAGGCCGCATTGACGCGAATGTGGCAGGAAGAGGACTCCGATCGGGTACGCACGCATGCTGTGCCGCACGCTCAGGAACAGCCCGATGAGGCTAAGGAGGTTTCGCTGCGTGAAGCCATAGGCCATGTGCTGCGCGACCTGCGCACGCGAGATCATAAGAGCTTCGCGAGGTCAGCGAAAAAGGCCGGGGGTGTCTTTGGGGGTACCTTTCCGAAGTGGAGCGCGGCCAGAAGGAGGCCAGTTCCGAACTGCTGTCGTCCATCGCGCAGTCCTTAGGCTGTCCACAGCCCAGATGCTTCGCATGGTGGCTGACTATCTCGATTCTGTGGCTGCCTGATTCGAATGTAAGGTTGACGCCCGGCGATTGTTCGCCGGGCGTTTTTCGTGCCTGTACATGGATTCAAGTCTGTGTACACTGGGGCACGTGCAGGAACGTGAATTTTGGCAGTTACTTGAAGAGGTGCTTGGTCGTAGCTATGGTCGAGCGCTGGCGCATGACAGGTGCTTGATCGTCTTGGCGGCATGACGGCGGTGGACGCGCTTGGCGCAGGTGAGGAGCCGCGAGTGGTCTGGAATGTGTTATGCGACCAGATGGGCATTCCCGATTCCCAGCGTTGGGGCAAGGACCATAACGCGCCTCCTATGCCGGTGCGCTGAGACGTTTTCCGAACACAACACGCCTCTTCGAACAGATGTTCGCATGTTGGGATATAGTTATCCACAGACAACAACCTAGACGGGCTGTTTCCAAATTCTTCAGATCGCGTGAAAACGTTGATTTTCCAAGAAATGTTGGTTATGACTCGTTAGATCGCATATCCTCCGACCACAACGGCCGTTAGATTTGCGGGAACGAATGCCGTGGCCTTACGGTGAAGCCACCATTCGTCATAGTCAGCAAAAGGAGTAGTCATGGCACAGACGAGCGCGGCAAAGGGAGCCGCACAGAACAAGTCCGCGAACGGCATCGACCCGCGTCGTCAGGCTGCGCTTGATACGGCGCTCGCGCAGGTCGAGAAGAGTTTCGGCAAGGGATCGGCCATGCGATTGGGCGATCGTCCCGAGCAGGATGTCGAGGTGATTCCTACTGGATCGCTGGCATTGGATATGGCATTGGGTATCGGCGGCCTGCCGAAGGGCCGTATCGTGGAGATTTATGGTCCGGAATCCTCCGGCAAGACCACACTGGCGTTGCATGTGGTGGCCAATGCCCAGAAAAACGGTGGCGTCGCCGCGTTCATCGATGCGGAACATGCGCTTGACCCGGTCTATGCGCGCAAGCTCGGCGTCGATACTGATTCGTTGATTGTTTCCCAACCTGATAACGGCGAGCAGGCGCTGGAAATCGCGGATATGCTGATTCGTTCTGGTGCGCTTGACGTGATCGTCATCGATTCAGTGGCTGCACTGGTGCCGAAGGCCGAAATCGAAGGTGAAATGGGCGACAGTCATGTCGGTTTGCAGGCAAGACTGATGAGCCAGGCATTGCGTAAGATGACTGCGCTTTGGCTCAGGCGGGCACCACCGCCATTTTCATCAACCAGCTTCGAGAGAAGATCGGTGTGTTCTTCGGCAATCCGGAAACGACCACCGGCGGCAAGGCGTTGAAGTTCTACTCGTCCGTCCGCATGGATATTCGACGTATCCAGACCATCAAGAATGGTGATGAGGCTGTAGGCAATCGCACCAAGGTCAAGGTCGTCAAGAACAAGATGGCTCCGCCGTTCAAGACCGCTGAATTCGACGTGTTGTACGGCGAGGGCATTTCCAAGGAAGGTTCCGTACTTGACATGGCGTTGCAGGTCAATGTCGTGAAGAAGTCCGGATCATGGTTCACCTATGGTGGCGACCAACTGGGTCAAGGCCGTGAGAACGTACGCCAATTCTTGAAAGACAATCCGGAGCTTACCGAAGAGATCGAGAATAAGGTGAAGGCCGAGTTTGGTCTCATTGAGCCCACCGACCAATTTGCCGAAGATGGTAATGAGGCTTCTGCGTCTAATGCCACAAGCGAGGAGAAGGCGAAAGCGGATGCTGGCAAGCCGGAAGCAGCCAAAGGCGCGGCAAAGGCTTCCAAGTCAGCCGGCAAGGCGTGACGTATGATCAGCGCTGAGCGATTTCTTGAACAGCAGGCCTCCAGCCGGTATCATCCGAGGTTGGGGGCCTTGCCCTTTCCTGCGGTGGTCGGCCGCAGGCCGGTCGAACCGAATTCGATTACGACCGAACTCCGTCCATTGGCGGCAGTGACACGCCGAGGCGTGCGCGACACGCACGACACTCAGGGCGTGTCGCAGTCGGCGTGTCGCGGATTCCTGACGATCCGAATGATTTGGATGCATGCAGGGAGGCGGCCCTTCGGCTGCTTGATGCGGCGCCGCGTCCGTCAGGCGCGATACGGGAGCGACTCATCGGCAAGGGGTATGCCTCCGAGGTGGTGGACGATGTGATCGTCAGACTGATTCGGGTCCGTCTCATCGACGACGAGGCGTACGCCCAGTCCGCGGTGCGGTACTGCGCATCACGACTGATGGGGTATAGGGGAGCGGTCATGGAGCTCAAACGCAAAGGTGTGGACCGCCAGCTCGCGCAACGTGTGTGCGATGAGGCCGAATCCCAAGGCGTGTTCGCCGAGGCTGCATGGGAGCTGGGACGTCGGACAGCAAGAAAAACTGCTGGATTGGATGTCGAGGTGCGTAAAAGACGGTTCTGGAGTGCTGGTGGGCGGAAAGGCCATAATCCTGAAGTTCTGCGGAAAATCGCACAGGAATTGTTCGTCTGAAACGACTGATTCGCATAGTGGTTATGCGGTTTTCAAACACTGTTTCGCCACGGGAATCGGTCGGTGTGATAAGGGAGTGAGACCTCTTATACCCCGGGTTCTGTCGTGCCTCAGGCACGGATGGCCATCCATCTCGACCTGACGTTGCCGTCAGGCTCTAGCAGCTACCCGAAGGCTTCGGGCGAGCAGCCCTCAAACGCCTTCTGCTTGGCCTTGCTCCCGATGAGGCTTGCCATGCGGCCGACTGTTACCAGTGGCCCGGTGGTCTCTTACACCGCCGTTTCACCCTTACCTACCGGTCGAAACCGATAAGCGGTCTGTTCTCTGCTGCGCTATCTCTCAGGTCGCCCTGGGCGGACGTTATCCGCCATCGTGCTCTATGGAGCCCGGAAGTTCCTCAACCGACGGATCGGTCGCGGCCATCAAGAGGTCTCAAATGCACTATGATAGCAAAAAAACGGACGAAAGGAAAATCAAAAAAACTTTATTTTTCTTGCGTCAACTTTTCAGTGAAATCACAATGTTGCGGCTACAATGTTGACTACCGAACAGCGAAGCAGCTGTTTGGTCCGTATATAGCGGGTAACACCGCTTGAGTCTAGGGAGGTCCACATGGAAATCGTCGTTACCGGACGTCATACGCAGATTAAGCAAAGGTTCCGTGACGTTGTCGAAAGCAAGATGAATCGTGTGACCGCTATCGCCCCGGATGCGCAGCGTGTTCAGATTGTGTTGTCGCACGAGGGCAATCCGCGTCAGGCCGACACCGCCAAGCGCGTTGAAATCACCGTCATCGCAGGTCGTACCGTGGTGCGCGCCGAGGCTTCCAGCGCCGACGAGTTCAGCGCTCTGGACATGGCGCTCGACAAGCTGACCCTCCGTCTGCGTCGCACCCGTGATCGTCGCAAGGATCATCGTCGTGGCTACAGCGATCCGGTCCCGGTCGATCTTGGTGTCGTCGAGCCGACTCCAGAAGTTGAGGAGCCGGTCGAAGTGCCGAATAACAGCCCGGCCGAAGCCGTCGCCGCTGAGCTGGGTCCGGGAGAGTCCGTCGAAGTCCAAGTAGGCGACACCCCGATTGTCATCCGTCGCAAGCTGCATATCGCGGAGCCGATGACCATCGATGAGGCGCTGTATGAGATGGAACTGATTGGACATGACTTCTTCCTGTTCGTGAACAAGGAGACCGGTCGTCCGTCCGTCGTCTACCATCGTCACGGCTGGAGCTATGGCGTCTTCGAGATCGACACCCCGGAGAATGTGGCGAAGTAAGACGTGCAACAGGTTGGATAGGGAGATAATCTGACCGAACGGGGCTCGCGCAGTGTATGTGCGGGCCTCTTTTTCATGTCTGAAGGTGGTGTGTCGAATGGAAGAAGGCCGCAACAAGCTGAAAGTTACGTAAAATGGACGGTGTTTTTCGGAAATTGTTAAACAGCGACTAATCTCAGATGAGATAACTCGCATACACAAAGGGAGTGATTGTGGTAGATATCGTTGACAAAGCCCTGCGAATGGGCGAAGGCCGACAGATCAAGAAGCTTGAGCACGTAGCTCAGGCGACCGACGCGCTGGAAGATGAGATTGCAGCGCTCAACGACGAAGAGCTCAAGGGCCAGACCGCCAAGTTCAAGCAGCGTCTCGACAATGGCGAATCCCTCGACAAGCTCATGCCGGAAGCCTTCGCCACCGTGCGCGAGGCATCCAAGCGCACCTTGGGCCTGCGCCACTTCGACGTGCAGCTCATGGGTGGCGCGGCGCTGCACTGGGGCAACATCGCCGAAATGAAGACCGGTGAAGGCAAGACCTTGTGGCGACCCTGCCGGCATACTTGAACGCACTCGACGGCCAGGGCGTGCACGTCGTCACCGTCAACGACTACCTGGCAAGCTACCAGGCCGACTGATGGGTCGTGTCTACCGCTTCCTCGGCATGAGCACCGGCTGCATCATCACCAACCAGAAACCGCCGGAGCGCCGCAAGCAGTACAACGCCGACATCACCTACGGCACCAACAACGAGTTCGGCTTCGACTACCTGCGTGACAACATGGCGTGGGAAAAGTCCGATCTGGTGCAGCGCGGCCACCACTTCGCCATCGTCGATGAGTCGACTCCATCCTCATCGACGAGGCCCGTACCCCTTGATCATCTCCGGTCCGGCCGAAGGCGACGTGACCCGTTGGTACCGTCAGTTCGCACGTCTGGTGCTCAAGCTCACCCGTGACGAGGACTATGAGGTCGACGAGAAAAAGAAGGTCGTCGGCATTCTCGATCCAGGCATCAACAAGATCGAGGATTATCTCGGCATCGACAACCTGTACGAGCCGAACAACACCGCACTGATCGGCTACCTGAACAACGCCATCAAGGCCAAGGAACTGTTCCTGCGCGACCGCGACTACGTGGTGACTGGCGGTGAAGTGCTCATCGTCGACGAACACACCGGCCGTATCCTGCCGGGACGCCGTTACAACGAAGGTCTGCACCAGGCAATCGAAGCCAAGGAAAACGTGGAAGTCAAGGCTGAGAACCAGACCTTCGCCACCATCACCCTGCAGAACTACTTCCGCATGTACGACAAGCTGTCGGGCATGACCGGTACCGCAGAAACCGAGGCCGCGGAGTTCATGGGCACCTATAAGCTGGGCGTGCTCCCGATTCCGACCAACAAGCCGATGATTCGCGAAGACAAGGACGATTTGATCTTCCGTACCAAGAAGGAGAAGCTTGCCGCCATCGTGCGCGATGTTGCCAAGCGCCACAAGAAGGGCCAGCCGGTGCTGCTGGGTACCGCTTCCGTGGAATCCTCCGAAATCGTGTCGTCCCTGCTTGACGTTGCCAACATTCCCACCAGGTGCTGAACGCGAAGCAGCATGACAAGGAAGCCGCCGTCGTGGCCGTCGCGGGCCGTAAGGGCGCCGTCACCGTGGCTACCAACATGGCAGGCCGTGGTACCGATATCATGCTCGGCGGCAACGTCGAGTTCCTTGCCGATGCGAAGCTCAAGTCCGAAGGCTATTCTCCGGATGACACTCCGGACGAGTACGAGAAGCGTTGGCCGGGCACCTTGGCCGAAATCAAGGAGCAGGTCAAGGACGAGCATGAAGAGGTCGTTGAACTCGGCGGCCTGTACGTGCTTGGTACCGAGCGTCACGAATCCCGTCGTATCGACAACCAGCTGCGCGGCCGTTCCGGACGTCAGGGCGATCCGGGCGAGTCCCGTTTCTACCTGTCGCTCGAAGACGATCTGATGCGTCTGTTCAACACCCAGCTCGTGGCCCGCGTTATGGCCAAGGGCATGCCGGAAGGCGAGCCGATCGAAGCGAAGAGCGTTTCCAAGGGCGTGCGCACCGCACAGAAGGCCGTGGAATCCCGCAACTTCGAAATCCGTAAGAACGTGCTCAAGTACGATGACGTGATGAACAAGCAGCGCACCGTCATCTACGCCGAGCGTCAGGCTGTGCTCAAGGGCGAAGACATCCACGAGGATATCCTCAAGTTCATCGACGATACGGTATTGAGCTACATCAAGGGCGCCAACAAGGGTTCCGACAAGCCGAAGGATTGGGATTGGGAAGCCTGTTCAAGCTCTGAACGCCGTGTACCCGATTGCCGTCGATCCGGAAGCCGCCAAGGACGCTGTCTCCAAGCTCAAGGGAGACAAGGCCATCGTAGCCCTGCAGGAGCTTATCGTTTCCGACGCAAAGGACCAGTATGCCGACTTCGAAGCCAAGCTTGGTGAAGAGGGTCTGCGTCAGCTGGAACGTCGTGTCGTGCTCGCGGTTCTTGACCGCAAGTGGCGCGAACACCTGTATGAGATGGATTATCTCAAGGACGGCATCGGTCTGCGTGGTATGGGTCAGCGCGATCCGCTGGTCGAATACCAGCGCGAAGGCTATCAGATGTACAACTCCATGATTGAAGCAATCAAGGAGGAGACCATCCAGCTGCTGTTCCACGTTGACATCGATCGTGTCGCCACCACCGAAGACGCCGAAACCGAATCCGATGAGGATGAGGCCGTGAACGCAGCCGAAGCGGTGATGGGCCTGGATAGCGAAGCGCAGCCGACCGGTGAAACCGCTCCTGCCGAGCCGGAAACCGACGATGAGCCGAGAAGACCGTCATCGACGAACTGGCCGAAGAACAGAAGAATGAGCCTGGCATCGTAGGCATGCAGCCGATCAGCCATGCTGAGGGCAAGGTTCCTGCCAATAAGCGCCCGAAGAGCGAGGAATTGCGCTCTCCGTGGGCGGATGGCCGCACCTTCCCGGGAACTGGCAAGAACGCCCAGTGCCCGTGCGGTTCCGGTCGTAAGTACAAGATGTGCCACGGACAGAACGAACAGTGACATATCGTGTGATGCTCTGATGATTCGCGCATAATGAAGGCGGTTTGCGGATTTTTCGCAGACCGCCTTTTTGTTTCATGCTCGTTGCCCGATATGCGGAAGATAGATATTGAAAATGTCTGTGTTGTTTATGATGAGCGCTTTTCTGCAATTACCTGTTCGTGATATGGACGTTGAAAAACCATGAAATGTAGAACGGTTACAATGGCGGCGATATCGTATCAACAACGTGACATGCTGAAGCGTCAAGGAGGGCATCATGGCTGAAATCACATGGAAGTCGATCCTCACCAAGCTGGTCGGAGGGGACCATCTGAGTGCCGAGGAATCCGAGTGTTCGTCGATGACTCATGAACGGCAACGCTAATCCGGCGGCCGTCGGTGCGGTTCTGGCAACCCAGCAGCAGCTTGGCTTGACTCCGGATGAGGTGCGTGGAGCGGCCAAGGCCATGGTCTCCCATGCCATCAAACTTGATATCGACGGTGAGACCACCGATATCGTCGGTACCGGTGGAGACGGTGCCGCGACGGTGAATCTGTCTTCCATGGGCGCGGTGGTGGCTGCCGCAGCCGGAGCGAAAGTCGTGAAGCACGGCAATCGTGCAGCCTCTTCCAAGTGCGGCACTGCCGATTGCTTCGAGGCGCTGGACTGCGCCAGTC
>ENA-OQIC01000675-OQIC01000675.1-human-gut-metagenome-genome-assembly--contig:-NODE-675-length-14260-cov-1.723909_pt1 | contig 14260 bp, 12 predicted proteins | sample MGYA00242572_ERZ504736 | MGnify/ENA primary metagenome ERZ504736 (study PRJEB26092, sample SAMD00036201) | human gut metagenome | host: Homo sapiens | study: EMG produced TPA metagenomics assembly of... | reverse complement strand
CTGGCTTTCGACGTACTTGCCGGTGAACACCCAGCTGAAGTAGGTGACGATCGGGATGACCACGATGGTCAGACCGTTGTAGCCGATGGAGCCGCCGAAGGAGCCGAGTGCGGTGTAGGTGGAGCGCTCGTGGGAGTCGGAGCTCAATGCAGGGATCATACCCCAGTAGGAGATGTCACGCAGGGAGTAGAACACGTCGAGCACAATGAAGGTGATGATGAACAGCACGATGAACAGGGTAGTATTCACGTTCACCAGACCGAACAGACCAGTGTAGACGAGCACCAGCAGGATGGCGGAAACGGTACCACCGATGAGCTGCCACGGCTTGAAGCGACCCCACTTGGTGTTGGTGTTGTCGATGATGTTGCCCAGCAGCGGGTCGATGAAGATTTCTGCGATACGAATCACCACGACCAGGCCGGTGATGATGCCAATCAGCTTGGTGGCGACGCTCTTATCGACGCCAGAGAACAGCGAGCTCGTCACGTAGACGATGAAATAGGTGCTCAGTGCGTTGTAGAACGCGGACTGGCCGACGTTACCGAACGAGTACGCCACGCGAGACAAGAGGTTCCCGCCTTTGGAACCGTTGTTGCCATTTCCCATCTTTGCTTCTCCTTAGAAGTCAGATACAGGTCCTTCCTTGACCTAACTATCAGTATATCCCCTTACCTAAAGTTAGTAAAATTTATCACTGAACATATCGCCTATCGGCGTGTCATATTTTGTGAGCTTCTGTTCGAAAGATAGCTAAAAACGTTATTTTTCCGCCATTTACACAACAAAATAGGCAAACTGTCGCATTATCTTGTGGCAGCTTTTACCAAAATCGATATTTACGATATGCAAAAGCTTCCACGTCGAAACGAAACCAAGCCAATCTGGAAATAGCCCGATTACTATACAGAAGTAAAGAAATAACCGCTATTTTGCCGGCACAAAACTATCGCGCACCACCAGCGACGTCGACAGGTACACATGCTGACGAATCGTGCGTTTGCCGGAAATGGCATCACCCAACATCAGCGTCGCCACGCGCGCAAGCTCGTTCTGATCGATGGAGAATGTGCTCAACGGCGGCGAGGTCAACTGCGAAATCGTTTGATTGTTAATGCTGATCACGCTGATATCGCGCGGCACCAGCACGCCAACCGCATTGAACGCCTGCAGCACGCCAACCGCAATCACATCGGCAGCTACGATCACGGCATCAGGCAGCACGCCATTATGGTCGCGCACGAATTGCTCCCCCAACGCACGGCCGTTGCTCACGGTGAACAAGCCGTCGGAATACACCAATCCGTCGGATTGAATACCGAAACGCCTTGCCTCACGACGGAAATATGTGGCGCGATTCTCCTCATCGACCTCATAAAAGTTCATCAGGCAGCCCTTGCCTCCGATGAATCCAACGCGCTTCATGCCCTTGGCAGCACAGGCCGCGACCGCATCATGCATGGTCTGCTGCAAATCAGGCTGCACGGAATCGAACAGATTCGGCGCCGGATTCACGTCAATGAACACGCCATACGGCATGGCCCTATGCAGCCGCTCCAAGTCTTCCTCGCTGATCTGGTCGGCGCCTATCGCCATGAACCCGTCGAATTTGGAACTGCGAGCGATCATATCGTCGAGATTGTGGAACACCGTCATTTCCATGCGTTGCTGTTCCGCATTGCATTCGAGCGCTGAACGCAAATCGGTGAAATAGGAGTCCCGCAACGCCTCGTCGGACTTTTCATTGTCAAGCAATGCAACCTCATGAGGGATGACGATGCGCTTGGTCTGCACGCTATAGCCGAGGTCCTCGCTCGCCTGAATGATCTTGCGACGAGTCTCTTCACGCACCGATAGGGTGGGATCCCCGTTCAGAAGTCGAGACACCGTAGCCTGAGAAAACCCGGTACGTTGCGCAATCTCTTTAATCGTCGCCATGTCTCGCTCTCCAATTTAGTAAATCGTTTACCCATGAAAGGATAACCTATTATTGACATAACGACAAACCAAGCGAGATTTATGCAACGATTACGCAAGCCAATTATAATCGCTGCTCATGCAGCAGTCTCATGAACGTATGACGGAACCGCCTTCACGGAAGGCGGGCTGGCCGCAGCCGAATACCATGCATGGCAAAGACAATAAGAAATCCCTTGCTTCAAAATCGCAATTTCAAAGCAAGGGATTTTCCAAAGAATCCGTGCCGTTCAAAGCCACCGGCCATAAGGCGGTATCAGCCGACAGGGATCGAAGCGCGGCTAATGTAGAACGCTAGCGTGTGCTCGCATCGCTCCAATTCAGGAGACTATTAGATTATTCGAGTTCTACGGCACCTGTGTAGAGCTGATAGTACTCGCCCTTCTGCGCGATGAGCTCGTCATGCGAGCCGCGTTCGATGATGCGGCCATGGTCGAGCACCATGATCACGTCGGAGTTGCGCACCGTGGAGAGGCGGTGGGCGATCACGAACACGGTACGACCCTTCATGAGGTTGTCCATGCCGGCCTGCACCACCTCTTCGGTACGGGTGTCGATGGACGAGGTGGCCTCGTCGAGGATCATGGCCGGCGGATCGGCCACGGCAGCACGTGCGATGGAAATCAACTGGCGCTGGCCCTGGGACAGGCCGGAGCCGTCGCCTTCGAGCACGGTCTGGTAGCCGTTGGGCAGCATGCGGATGAAGCCGTCGGCGTTCGTGAGCTTCGCGGCGGCGATGCATTCCTCATCGGTGGCGTCGAGGCGACCGTAGCGGATGTTGTCCATCACCGTACCGGTGAACAGGTTCACGTCCTGCAGCACCACACCCAGCGAACGACGCAGATCCGGCTTGCGGATGCCCTTGACGGAAATGCCGTCATACAGGATCATGCCGTCCTGAATGTCGTAGAAACGGTTGATCAGATTGGTGACGGTGGTTTTGCCAGCACCGGTTGCGCCCACCAATGCGATCTTCTGTCCGGGCTTGGCGAACCAGGTGATGTCGTGCAGCACCGGTTTGTCGGGGTTATAGCCGAAGTTCACGTCGGTGAAGCGCACATCGCCCTGCAGGAGGGTGAGGCGACCGTCCGGTGAGGTAATGGCGGTTTCACGGGCCTTCATGGCCACTTCGGCGGCACGCGGGCTCAAGGATTGCGCGGCCTTGAGCGAACGGGTGCCGTCATCGCCTTCCGTCGCGCTTCCACGCCCAGTGACCGGTTTCATGGTCAACTTCGGTCATGGTGCGTCCATCTTCGCCGAGTTCCACGTTCACCAAGGTCACGGAACCGCCGTCGTCCTCCGGCTGCTCGTCCATAAGCGCGAAGATGCGGGATGCGCCTGCAAGCGCCATCATCACCATGTTGAATTGCATGGACACTTGGCCAAGCGGGTTCACGAAAGAGCGGGACAGCGTCAACAGCGAGATCAGCGTACCCAGGGTGAGCGGGCCAGTACCGGACAATCCGAAGTTTCCAAGTCCGCTAATCGCAGCAAATCCGCCGAAAATCGCCAGCAGAATGTACAGCAGGTAGCCCATGTTGCCTACGATCGGCATGGTCACATTGCCCCACGTGTTCGCTTCGGCGGAAGCTTCGAAGAGTTCTTCGTTCTTCTTGTCGAAAGTGGTTTGGGTGGCGTCTTCGTGGTTGAAGACCTTGATGACCTTCTGGCCGTTGACCGCTTCCTCCACGAATGCGTTCACATCGCCGATGGCGATCTGCTGCTTGACGAAGTAGCGTCCGGAGCGGGAAACAACCTTGCGTACCACCACAAACAGGATCACGGTGAAGGCGAGCACGAAAATGGTGACGGGCACCGACAGCCACAGCATCGACACGAGCGCGGCGATTGCGGATACCGCGGACGAGAACATTTGCGGGAACGACTGGCTAATGGCCTGACGCAATGTGTCGGTGTCGTTGGTGTAGCGGCTCATGATGTCGCCGTGTTCGTTGGTGTCGAAGTAGCGGATGGGCAGGGTCTGCTGGTGGGCGAACATGTCGTCGCGGATCTTCTTCAACGTGCCCTGCTCCACGGTGACGATGACCCACTGCCACAGCCAACTGCAGAAAATGCCGGCCGCATACAGGCATGCCATGAGCGTCAACGCGCGCAGCAGCGGCATCCAATCAGGATTGGTGGCGCCGACCATGGGCAGAATGTACGTATCGACCAGCGACTGCAGGAACAGCGACGATCCGCCTGGGCCGCGGCACCGACGAGAATGCACACTACCACAAGTGCCACACGCCACTTGTATTGGAAAATGTAACCGAAGATACGCTTGGTGGTGCCCGGTGCGGCTTTCTGCATCGGCGGCTTGCCGTGCGATTGCTGCATCTGATTTTGCGGCTTCCGCCGCTTCGCCTGCTTTGTCTGGTTGCCAGCCGCGTTGTTGTTGTCCTTGGATTTCAATGCGGAAGTTTGTTCAGTCATCTGTTGCCTCCTTTCACTGCAGTTCCTCAGGTTGAGCCTGATTCTTGGTTTGCGATTCGTAGATGGAGCGATATTCGTCGCAGTTTTCGAGCAGTTGTTCATGCGTGCCGGCCGCCATGATGCGGCCGTGGTCCATGACGAGAATCATGTCGGATTCCTGCACGGAGGCCACACGCTGGGCGATGATGATCTTCGTGGTGTCGGGAATCTCATGATGGAATGCGGCGCGAATCAGCTGATCGGTTTTGGTGTCGACCGCGGACGTGGAATCGTCGAGAATAAGGATCTTCGGCTTTTTCAGCAGCGCACGCGCAATGCACAAACGCTGGCGCTGACCGCCGGAAACGTTGGTACCGCCCTGTTCGATGTACGTATCGTACTTGTCGGGGAATTCCTGAATGAAGCCGTCGGCCTGCGCAAGCTGGCATGCGTGACGAATCTCTTCATCAGTGGCGTTCGGATTGCCCCAACGCAGGTTTTCGGCAATGGTTCCGGAGAACAGCACGTTCTTCTGCAATACCATGGCGACCTGATCGCGCAATACTTCCAAATCGTAATCGCGCACATCCACGCCGCCGACCTTCAGCGAGCCTTCGGTCACGTCATACAAACGTGGCACAAGCTGCACCAAACTGGACTTTGCGGAACCGGTGCCGCCGACGATGCCGACGGTCATACCGGAACGGATCTTCAAATCAATATCGTCAAGCACCGGCTTTTCGGAAGTGGCGGAATAACGGAAGGTGACATGGTTGAAATCAATCTCACCATTCTTCACTTCCATAACCGGATTTTCCGGATTCGTAACCGTGCTTTCCTCGTTCAGCACCTGGCAGATGCGTTCGGCGGAGGCCTGCGAAATAATGCACATCACGAAAATCATGGACAGCATCATCATGGCCATGAGAATCTGCATGGCGTAGGTGACCAGTGCGGTCAGATCGCCGGTGGTCAAGCCCAAGGCCGCATTGTTGCCGGATGCCACGATCTGCTGGGCACCCATCCAGGCGATAAGCAGCATGGACACGTACACGCACAGCATCATGAGCGGATTGTTGAAGCTCATAATGCGTTCGGCCTTGGTGAAGTCCTTGAAGATGCGCTCGGAAATGCGGTTGAACTTTTCGGTTTCGTGGTTTTCGCGATTGTAAGACTTGACCACGCGGATGCCCTGCAGGTTCTCGTCTACCACGTTGTTGAGCTTGTCGTACGTGTGGAACACGCGCTCGAACACCGGATGCACCAGTACTGCCAGACCGCACAGGCCGATGGCGAGCACCGGAATGCAGGCGAGGAACACCAGCGAAATGGATGGGCTGATGCGGAAGGAGAAGATCCACGCCACAATCACCATGATCGGAGCGCGCACACCCATGCGGATGATCATTGAATATGCGTTCTGCAGGTTGGTCACATCAGTGGTCAGTCGCGTGATGATCGAACCGGTGGAGAAACGGTCGATATTGGTGAAGCTGTAGCCCTGCACCTTCTCAAACTGGTCGTGACGCAGGTTTTTGGCGAATCCTGCGCCCGCAATGGCCGAGAACTTTCCGGCCAAAAAGCCGGATGTCAGCGAAACCGCCGAACAAATCAGCAGAATCAAGCCGAATTTCAAAATCGCCGGCATGCTGCCACCGCTGATGCCCTCATCAATCAGCGATGCCATGACGGTCGGAATAAGGATTTCCAGCACGCTTTCCACGGCTACGAATACCGGGGAGAGCAGGCTGGCTTTTTTGTATTCGCGCAGGGATTTGCCCAGTGTGCGAATGACGTGTTGCTTTGGTTTTGACGTTGTGGACGTCGTTGCGTTTGCCGCTGTCACTCCTTGTCCTTTCTTTTTCGTACTTACTTGCTTGCGTGTGTTACCTGAGGTTGTTTGCGATCGCCATTTCCTGCGACATTCGCAGTATGCGCGAAACGTATTCATCATGAGAATCGCGATTATGCGGATTCCGCCCATCGCATGATTCTTGCGATTCTTGCGAAACCTGCGGCTTTTGCGAAACCTGCGATTCGCCAAAATTCTGTTCCTGTATTTCCAAGCTTGAATATCGGCTTTCGTCTCCGATCAAACCTGTTTTCACCAGATTCGTCTGCATGACGTCAAGCATGTGCATGAATTGGCGGATCTGGTCGTCATCAAGACCTTCCAACAGGATTCGTTCCATGTTTTTCGCATTGTCGTGCAGCACTTCGGCAATATGCTCGATTTGTCCGTCAATACGATCTTTTTCAGACGTGCGTCACGCTTCACCGACTCGCGGGCGATCAGCCCCTTCTGCTCCATCAGTCCCAACACTCGGCATGATGTGGATCGGGTCACGCCGAAACGTTGCTCGATGTCTTGAGGGAAGATCTCCTCGTTATCATGTCTTGCCAAGTACACGATGATGTCAACGTTGCCGTTGCTGACGTCTTCCGCCTCTTCGGGACGGGTGACGCGCAAATACCGGTTGACCACGTTGTGCAGCGAGCGAATGGCCACGCTGGGAGGCTTGGTCAGGCCACTTTCCCAGACTTCGGCAAGTCGTGAACCTGACGGTTCCTTGTATTGTTCATTCGTCACTTCTGTCACACCACACATGCTAAACCGTTGCATATACAACTGTTGTACATGCAACGATTAGCGTGTCGCGCATCTCATCGTCCGCGACAAAAAAGGCCGAGGAATCAGATCCGCACCGGTTCAGCGTTAACGGATCGAATCCCTCGGCCTTAAGCCTTGAATCCTACGAAACTACTTGGTGAGTTCAGCGTACTTCTCAAGCATGTATTCGAAGATCTGCTTGCCATCGGCGCCCATCAGCACCGACATGCTGTTGATCGGCATGGAATCGAGGAACAGGCGGGTCATGTCGCTGTCGGGCACCACCGGCATGCGGCCGACTTCGCCCTCGGCACGCAGGATTTCAAGCACCTTGGAACCGAGCGGATCCTTACGCCATTCCATGAAGTTGGACCATTCGGTGAGCGGCTGGGCCTTGCCGTCGCCGTCGAGCTCCACCACCGCGGAACCGGCGATGTCACGGCTGGACGTGCCGACCTCGATGGTGTATTCGCCGCTCTCCACGTGCCAGTCATTGAACCTCTCAGACCAGTAGGCAAAGGCGCGATCGTCGAGCTCGAAGGAGACTTCTGCGGATTCGCCAGCCTTGAGGAATACCTTCTTGAAGCCCTTAAGCTCGTGTTTCGGGCGGGCTACGTCGGCCTTGCCAGGAGCCACGTACACCTGCACGGTTTCGGCGGCGTCAACGTTCGAGGTGTTCTTGACCACTGCGCTGACGGATGCGGTACAGGCACCGGTCTTGACGGCCTTCACGTCGCTCACTTCGAACGTGGCGTAGCTCAGGCCGAATCCGAACGGGTAGTCGACGGCCTTGTTGTAGGTGTCGTAATAGCGGTAGCCCACGAACACGCCTTCGCCGTAGTCGACATGCCCCTCTTCGCCCGGCCAGTTGATGGTGCTCGGATCGTCGTTGATGTCGAACGGAATGGTCTGCGCGAGCTTGCCGGACGGGCTCACCTTGCCGAACAGCACGTCAGCGAGCGCCGGACCGCCGGACTGGCCGAGCAGCCAGGATTCGAGGATGCCCTTGGCGTTCTTGGCCCACGGTGCCACGGTGACGACGGAGCCGTTGGAGAGTACGACCACAACGTTCTTGTTTTCGGCTGCGACGGCTTCGAGCAGTGCGATCTGCTTGGCCGGCATGTCGAGGGTCTCACGGTCGAAGCCTTCGGATTCGGCTGCTTCGGGGAGCCCCAGGAACATGAGCACCACGTCGGCGCCCTTGGCAGCGTCGACGGCTTCGGCTTCGAGTGCCGGATCGGCCGGTTCGAGGTCGAGGGTGAAGCCTGGGGCGAACTTGGCGTCCACGCCGCGTTCGGTGAGGGTGTCGAGGAAGCTGGTCATCTTGGTTGGGGTGATGTGCGAGGAGCCGCCGCCCTGGTAGCGCGGAGTGCGTGCGAATTCGCCGATGACCGTGACCTTGGCATCGCCGGCGATCGGAAGGATGGCATCATCGTTCTTGAGCAGCACCATGGATTCGATGGCCGCCTGATGTGCGACTTCGTCGTGAGCTTCGATGTCGAAACGATAGTTTTCGATGCTCATGGCTGCGCGCGTCTTGTTGACCAGGTCGATCATGCCTTGTGCCATGCGGTCGAGCTGTGCCGGCTGGATGCGACCGTCGCGTGCCGCATACACGATTTGGTCGTCGGTGTAGCTTGGCGGCATTTCGAGGTTGAGGCCCGCGTTGAGGGATGCGACGCGATCATGGTCGGCGCCCCAGTCGCTCATGACGATGCCTTGGAAACCCCATTCGTCGCGCAGCACGTCGGTGAGCAGCCAGTGGTCCTGGGCGGCATGCACGCCGTTGATGCAGTTGTATGCGCACATGATGGTCCACGGCTGGGCTTCCTTGACGATGTGCTCGAACGCCGGGAAGTAGATTTCGCGCAGCGCACGCTGGGAGATGTTGGCGCTGATGCGCAGACGATCGGTTTCCTGATTGTTGGCGGCGAAATGCTTGAGCGAAGTGCCCACGCCCTTGGATTGCACGCCGGCGACGATGCCGATGGCTTCATGACCCGCCAGGTACGGGTCTTCGGACCAGTATTCGAAGCAACGGCCGCCAAGCGGGTTGCGCTTGATGTTCACGCCCGGGCCGAGGATTACGGCGACCTTCTCCTGAATGCACTCTTCGGCCATGGCTTCGCCAACCTGGTGGATGAGTTCCGGATTCCAGGAGCTGGACAGACCAGCCGCCGGCGGGAAGCAGGTGGCAGGCACGCAGTTGTTCAGGTCGACTTCGCCGGTGGTGGCCGAGTTGGACTTGCGCAGGCCGTGGGGGCCATCGGTGATCATATAGCCGGGAATGCCCTTGGCTTCAACACCCTGCAGATGCCAAGCGTCGCCGCCGGAAGTCAGGGATGCCTTCTCTTCAAGCGTCAGATCATTGATGGAAGGATAGGTTTTTTCGCTCATACGTTCCTCTTTCGCATCGTTTTCTTGAGTTCGTATCGGTTAACCGATCTGCATGAGACCTCAACCCCGAAATCTCTACTAACCGGTTGGTAGGTACTTTATCAAAACCAACACCGCAACACGCCAATCTTCTTTGAAAAATCAATTAACCGACCGTAAAGTAACTGCAGTATTTACAACTTGAGAGAAATGACGATTCATAAGCATTGCAGCGCACATGAATCGCCATCAATGAAGGGCAAGAGAGGGAATCATCATGCCAACGAAGAAGTCGACCGAAGGGCGGAGATTCTCAACGCGGCCGTCGAACTGTTTGGGACGCTCGGCTATTACGGCACTTCCCTGCAGAAAATCGCCGATCGCGTAGGACTCACCAAGGCTGGCGTACTGCATTATGTCGGCAGTAAGGAAGGACTGCTCACAGCCGCGCTGGACGAAGTCTACGATTCCGAAACGGAAGACATTCTTACCGACATGGTACGTGAGCCACGACCGTTGATCGCCGACATGTGGCGCAGAATCGTGGCGGTGAACGCACGCAGACCGCTTCAGGTGCACATGTTTTCCACGTTGAGTGCCGAAGCGATCGACCCGAACCACCCTGCACACGAGTACTTCGCCAATCGTGAGCTGCATAATGCCGATACCGCGCTCAATATCCGTTGGCGTGTGCCCGAAGGCGTTGATACGCGTCGGCTGCTTAATGCGGGATTCGCCATGATGGATGGCGTGCAGCTGCGTTGGCTGCGCACGCCCGGTCAGGACCTGAACGCCATGTGGGCGGAATGCGAAGACACCCTGTTCCCCCTGCCATGTGGGAGGCTACCGCTAAGCCTCTGCCCCGGCACTGCATTACTGTATGGATGCAGACGTAGAAGGAGGCATGTATGCGGATTTTGCTGGCACCGGACTCGTTCAAGGAGGCCGCTTCGGCTGAAGCAATCGCACAGGCGATGGCTCGTGGCATTAAGCGCGGCGACCCGCAGGCCGAATGCCGGCTTTTGCCGCTTTCCGACGGTGGCGAAGGATTGACGCACGCCTTGGTTCATGCCACTGGCGGCACGTTGCATGATGTTGAGACGGTTGATGCGGTCGGTCGCCCGATTATTGCGCAGTTCGGGTTTCTTGGCAATAAGCACACTTCCCGTACCGCCGTGGTCGAGTTGGCTTCGGCAAGCGGACTTGAGCAGGTCTCCCCTGCCGACCGTGATCCGATGGCTGCATCCACGTTTGGCACAGGCTTGCTGATTCGCGCTGCGATCGACGCCGGCGCGGATCGCATTGTGCTCGGCTTGGGAGGTAGCGCCACCACGGATGGCGGTACCGGATTGGCTCACGCATTTGGATTCGTTTTCTCGATGCGCATGATTCCGACATTCCGCTTGGTGGCGGCGCTCTTGTTGATTTGGCAAGGATTGACGATTCAAGAGTTTCCGATTCCATCAAAAATGTTCCGATTGTTCTCGCTTGCGACGTCACCAATCCTTTGACCGGCCCGGAAGGTGCCGCCCATGTGTTCGCCCCGCAAAAAGGCGCGACCGCAACACAGGTCGAGCTTCTCGATCAGGGGCTTGCGAATCTCGCGCGCGCGATCATGCAATATAACGGCCGCGATATCGAGCACACTCCGGGAGCGGGCGCTGCGGGAGGTACCGGAGGTGGCATGCTTGGCCTGTTCAACGCAACAGTGAAGCCGGGAATCGAACTCGTGCTTAATCTTGCACATGGCCGTGAAGCGTGCGCTTGGGCTGACGTCGTCATCACCGGAGAAGGTTCTATCGACAGTCAAACGCCATACGGCAAAGTGCCAAGCGGCATTGCAAAATTGGCGCAATCGCAAGGAAAACCAACCATTGCCATCGGCGGAACGATAACCCGTGACCCACACACCGTCGAAGCGCTGAACGAAACCGGCATTATCGCAACATTCGGCATTGCGCCCGGGCCAGCAGATCTTACAACGTTGATCGCCAACACGGAACGCAATGTCGAAATCACCTGTGCCGCAATCGCCAGCACATTGCGCATCACCGCAGCTACTTCACCCTGCGAATCAGCATGATGAACACCGCACCCAGCAGCACCGCGACCACAGCGATCGGGAACAGCGCCGCATAACTGCCAGTGGCAAGCACAATCGCACCGACAACCACAGGCGCAAGCACCTGACCAACGGTGTTGGCAAGATTCAGAATGCCCAGATCCTTACCAGCTTCTTCCTGACTTGGCAACACATCGACGTTCAACGCCTGATCGACGGCAATGTAAATGCCATAACCGGCACCGCCGATGCCTGCAAACAGCATCATGCCCAAAGCATTCGGCATGAAACACGGAATGGCCACACCAATCGCGATAATCACCGAACCGATCGCCACGATGACCTTGCGGCGCTGCAGACGGTCCGACAGCGGACCCGACACCATGGACGTGACGATCAGCACAACCATGGAAATCACCGACATGGTGGAAATCGTCGCCGCGGAATCCTTTACGCTCAACCCGCAGTATTTCTGCAGAATATACAGCTGATAGCCGGAAATCATGTTCCAACCCAAGATAAGCAGCAATCTGCCCATCAATGCCAAGTAAAAATCTCGGCAATTCTTGGTAGGAGGAATGAACGAACGCAGCAACTGCTTGACGTCGAGCTTTGCGGTGGCATCCGAAGACTCGACGGAAGCCACAGAAGCAGCCGAGGAGCGTTCGCGCGGCCAGATCAGCACGGTCACGATACCGGTGACTGCGAACAGTGCCGCACCGATCGCAAATCCGGTGCCCATGTTTTCAATGAATTTCGATCCGAGGAACGTTCCGGCGGATGATCCGACGATCTGCGCACCACCATAGAATGCGGAGAACGTACCACGCACGTTTTCCGGAATGCGGTCGGACAGCACTGCCACAGCCGGAGCGATCATCATGTTGACGCCGACCTGCACAATGCACCATTCCGGCTACAATACCCACCAACTGCGCACTGGAGAAGGCGAGCACATAGCCGGCTGCCGTAATCAGACCACCTGCCACAATCCATGGCGTGCGCTTGCCGAAACGCGAGCGCGTGATGTCGCTTAACGCACCAAAAATCACGTTGGAGAACAGTGCGAATACGCAGCTACGGAATTCATGGTGCCGAGAATCACTTCGGGCATGCCTATGTTCAGTTCGGTGAATCGTTGCGGCAGCAGCACGGCCGATCCGGAAGTGCCTGCGACCATCCAAATCAGCGAGAAGAGCACGAAGCCGACGCCGAATCGCCATTTTTCGGTGGATGTCAGTTTGCGGCCGCTGTCAGGTGCGATATCACTCAATACTGCGGTGCTTGGCTCGCGTGATGCGTTTGCTGTCATGATTCCCCCTTTGGAAGCATGTTCTTTTTTGAAATATTGAAATGATTTGAAATATACGATGAAGAAAGCTTTTTTCATTTTTGGTATGATCGCAGTCCTGCCGACGCCGACTTTTATTTGGCTTCAGCTTCGGCAGGACTTTCGTTCATACGATTTCACACGATTCCGTACGATTACAGCGCCATCTGCAGATGATGCGTTCCCGCAACAAGATCGACGCGCTCATGGTCGACGATATCCACGAATGCCGTGGTTCCGGCAGGTACCGCAACCGTCAGATCAAGCACATTGTCGCCGACCTCCCATTGCACTTCCGCCTTGCCATATGGGGTGATGTGAGAGGTTTCGGCATGGGTGAGATCTCCCCCGATCACCGGAGCGATACGGAACCGCTTCCAGCCGGGTTCAACGGCTTCAAGGCCGCCGATATGCGCATGCATCCATTCCGCCACCGATCCGAGCGCGTAATGGTTGAACGAGGTCATGCCGCCGGGGTTCAGCGAACCATCGGCCCGCATGGAATCCCAACGTTCCCACGTGGTGGTGCCCCCATAACCACTTGGTAAAGCCAGCTTGGGCATTCGGTGGAGGTAAGCAGCGCGTAGGCCTCGTCGTTATGGCCGGTCATGGTCAACGCCGGAAGCACGAATGGCGTGCCGGCGAATCCGGTGCTTACCTTGCCGCCGGATTCGCGCACCAGGCAGGCGAGTCGATTGCCGGCCTTCACGCGGCGCACCGGTTCGCGTCAAGCAGTCCGAAGGCGATGGCGAGCGCGTAGGCGCACTGGGTGTCGGATGTCATGGTGCCGTCAAGGTTGGTGAAACGCTGCAGGAATCCATCAATCACACGGTCACGCAGGGCGGCGAATCGAGTTTCATCATCGGTTTTGCCGAGAATATGCGCGATGTGCGTGCCTTGCATGCAGCTGCGTGCGTAGAACGCGGTGGCGACCAGTTCCTTTTCGGTCATGGCCTGCGTAGGATCTTCCGGAGGCGCGGTCGGATCAAGCCAATCGCCAAGCTGCCCGAGCGGATAGTCCGGCTTGCGATCCCATACGCCATCGGGCGAAAGGTACCCTGCCACTTCATCGATCCAATCACGGATCAGATCGTAGGAATCGGCGAGCACCTGCACGTCCCCGCTTTCCATGTACAGCGTCCACGGCACTTCCACCGCCGAATCGCCCCACGTGGAGATGGCTTGTGGATGCGCCCATACGCCCAACGGCACGAACGGCACGTAGAACGGCACAGTGCCCCACTTGACCTGGTCGGCACGCACGTCTTTCAGCCAGCTTTTCAGGAACCCGTATACGTCATACAAATAAGCCGCGGTAGGCACGAACAGGCAGATGTCTCCCGTCCAACCCATGCGTTCGTCGCGTGCGGGCAGTCGGTTGGAATGGACACGAAGTTGGAACGCATCGACCATACGGCGTTCTCGTGCAAACGGTTGAGCAGCGGATTCGATGTGGTCAGTTCGCCGGTGCGTTCCATCACGGAATGGT
>ENA-OQIC01000673-OQIC01000673.1-human-gut-metagenome-genome-assembly--contig:-NODE-673-length-14278-cov-1.978376_pt1 | contig 14278 bp, 16 predicted proteins | sample MGYA00242572_ERZ504736 | MGnify/ENA primary metagenome ERZ504736 (study PRJEB26092, sample SAMD00036201) | human gut metagenome | host: Homo sapiens | study: EMG produced TPA metagenomics assembly of... | reverse complement strand
CGATGCACGTACGTGCGTACTCTCATCTAGAGTGAGCTGTACATCGATGATGCTCAGACGTACCGTAGCTGTACATCGATCGATGCTCAGACGTAGTAGCTGTACATCGATCGATGCTCAGACGTACGTAGCTGTACACGATCGATGCTCAGACGACGTGCTATTTTATGAAAGCATTTCAAAATGCTTATCATCGCTAAGTAAACGAAATTTCATTCTCTTTTCGTCCAGGCTCGAAAGGGACAGAGTATCCACACCGTTATCCTTTTTATATATGAAATTTCCATTGATCAACGATGGCTTAAACTCAAATTGTGAGAATCCCGGTATGGAGTCCAGATAAGCAATAGGAACATACTGGGAACCACCTTCTACATAGACTTCAAGTGTGAGATCATAAACCGTCTTGGCGGAATAGCTGGTAATTGAAAGCAATTGATCATTTGCTTTTCTAATTTGAAAAAGCTCATTCACTCTGAAAGAGCGCTTGCTCTTATCAGTACAACTGAAGTAGGTTCTTCAAGAGACAATATTTTCCGGGCATATTCAGCCGGAATTTTATCGTACGTAACTGTATCGATCTTAAAACCGGGACCATCTGATGTCATCAGATTACGCGTAACGGAAGTTGGAGGACCTTGGTCAATATCCATTTCATCGCAAGAGAAGACAACACACAATAAACATAACGAGAAAAAACTAATAATACATTCAGAAAAATTTAAAATCATTTTCATACTCAATTGTTTTTAAAGATAAATATATAATTAAAGGTCTGTTTTTTTAAAATCCGAACATTCTTACACTTTTAATTCCTTTATACTATAAAAACATTTGAAGCAAGGGGCATACTAACCCAAAAGAGGTTAAATAAAAAGGTAAAAAATAAATAATTTTATCAGTAGTTTTAAATAAGATACAATCATGAAGTGGTTGTAAATCAGCATTATCTTACTACTGATAAAAATGAAATCTAATATATATTGGATGAGAAACCTTGTAATCTAAAGAATATTATAAAAAGAAAGGCGGCCTGATAAGCCGCCATATCCGTTTTACAACGGTACTAGAAACATCGATACCGCTATTATATCCTATTTAGCTTCTCAGGATTTACTTCTGAAAACACTGAACAGGCCCCCGGTAATCCATACGGAAAAGACAAATGGTGCCGTTAAAGTCACTATGCCCATATGCATACCCGTTAACTGCAGAACGATAGACAGTATGATAGAAAATATCGCTTTGACTAACTCCTATGCCTGTCTTATCTCCCAAGGCTATGGCACAAGTACTCCGTTATATCCTAATAATCCCAAATTCCATGCAGCAAGATCAGTATGTGGATATAAAATCATAAATAAAGGAAGTATTGCACCGGTCAGTGTATACAGAGCATTCATACGAGAATTAATCAGGATCCCTAAAAGAAAAAATAATCCCGAAAGTATATTTCCCTGAAACATCACCTGACCGATATTTAAGCAAAATGAACGGAAAATATCCATTGTTAGTTCAGGCTTTTCCAACGATGAAGATAACAGTAAAGAAGGGTATAGATAATGACACCCAACAAGCAGAAGCCATACAACAAAAATAAAGGGTGCTGTCAGTCCCGATACTCTGTTCTGATAACGAAAACAACGCGCAACCCATGTGGAGAAAACAGAGCCTGAGATAAGCAATAATATAGATGTAACATTGATTTCCATAAAGACTCCAATTGCAATACCGACCAATGTCCCATTAAAACCATACAATCCGTTACGAATATCCTCCTTATCATATCCGGATAATGAAGCTGTCAAAGTGCTAACGACTGTACCGAGTACAGATAAAACTGCGAGTTGCCATGAATTAAAAGCAATTCCTAATAACATCAACCCACCGGAGAGAGCATTATTCTGAAACATCACTTGCCCAATTCCACGACCTAATATTAAAATGTTTTTATACATATGTAATTGTTTTTATGCTGCAAATGTATATAATGTCAGCCGAAAAACAAAACAGGGATATTTATCACGGAAATAACATTTTAAGAATCAACATCTTACAAATAGAGGCAGCCTTATCGGGGCCGCCTCTGTTCATAAATACAAAGTACATTCGAATCTTTTATTCCGCCTTTAATCCTTTCTTGTCCAGATAGGCTTTAAACTGATGCAGATATTCGTCTGATGGTCCGTCAAAGAATGAAACACCGGATGCACCGTTATCAAATGCTTCATCCAATGCTTTCTCAAAATCGTTCTTTATATCGGGAAACATCAGTCCGGCATACACTTTCGCACGTCCGTCAACGGTCTTAACACTCTCTTGAACCGAACGCCCGATCCATTCCGGTCCTTCGTAATAAAAACCATTATAGATCATCGGGAAATAAGCATCCAGCGACCAGTTACCCCAATCCTGACGCACCATTTTCTTGGCCATAGAAGGACCGGGGAATACAGCAGCAGAAATTGCTTTCCCATCGGCTTTCACCGCTTTTGTAATTTGGTCGACAACACGACTGATCGCATCCAAGCGGAAATTGATCCATGACTGATCTTCCATCGGGTACTTTAACTCCAACGGATCACGCCCTGTTTGTTCTTTAAATTTAGTACGGCAAACATCACAATAGCAATAATCATATTCAGGATGTTCACTTGTCTGTTCTATTCCATAATTTTTCCACAAGCTAACAGGCAGAACTACATCCGGGAAACGAACATAGTCCAAATGTACTCCATCTACATAGGGTAAATGAGCTATCTTCACATAATCATCTGCCAAATATTGGGCCACTCCTTCATGGTTGGGACAAAGAAAACGGTAATAATCCACATAAGCAGGCTTATCATGCGTAGACTCCCCCTTACGATTCACCGCAAACCAATCGGGATGTACATTGAGCAATTCGGCACGATTCATTGTCCACCTCCAGAAATGAGCTTCAAGACCGGCTTCCTTACACATGCGGTATAGGTTTTCATCATATCCTTCAAACATCACCCCGCTGATGCCGCACTCTTTAAGCAGGGCAAACCATTGGCGGTAATCCGTTTCACTTTTACTCTTATTTATACGTGTCCACACCCAGTTCTTCACTTGACGCGGAGCAACCTTTTCTGTCCAAAACCGTCCCTCATTATTAATGATGTAACGTCTGCCTTCACCCGGAACAGTAATGGCTATTTGATATGTATTCCAAGTGGCTTCAACCGAGATTTGCGCACCTTGCGGGAGACCTTTCAATTCGGCATCTGTCAGGAAGAAATCCTGTTCCGTACGCAGATAATTTTTCTCTTTCGCATACCTTTCCTGTTGTACATAGAACATAGCCCAAAGCAGTTTATACACAGAAGCATTATACGGTAATGCAAAAGTATGTTCGGGTGTTCCTACTTTCTCGGCAGCAAAAAACAAATATCCCCAACGATCCGGCATATGCATATCAACTTTTCCGGTAGGTGTCCAAACCCAATTTTCTTCAGGTCCTCCTGCCTTCAGCCATTGTACACGTGAAAAATTAATTCGCCAGCAATTACCAGCTTTCAATGGATTATTGAAATTCATAGTCAATGCTTTATGTGGAATAGCCATCTCCACACTCCAATATTTATCTTTGTCCTTCGACTTATTCAGCGTACCTTCGCGATGAATGGCCAACTTTAATCCCGGACAATCCCATTGTACCATAAAGTTTCCACCAGACCGATAAGGCCTGTCCAGCATTAGGTCGAATATGACCCCACGCGCGTTGGTTTCTATTTCAAAATAGTTGTGCCCGTCCCAGTCAGGATCTATGAAAACCTCAAAATCATTATCATAATAAATAATAGTATCCCGCTGTGTAAGACGTGCTTGATATCATCCTCCTGCAACATCGCCCCTATATAAAGATATTCATCGTCCCACAGCATCTTGGCCGTAGTTTCATATTTAGGTGTAGGAAACCCCTCCCCGCTGATATCTACAAACGGAGCTGTCGGTTTTGCCTTCTGCCACGAAACTTCATCCAGTTTGCCATCTATTTTCAGTTTACCATCCGTACGATAACACACATATGAACGAGGTTCAGTCAGGAAACGCCCGTATTTCTGAAAAATACTTTGTGCACCGACAGGCAAACTAAAAAAGAAGAAAATAAGAAAAGAAAACTTCATAGCTAAAAAAACAGGTTGTATTTGCTTCATTATTGATTAATTTTAGTTACAGTTTCAAAGATATGAATTATTCTGAAACCTATAAAGAATTCAACCTATAATTATAATTGCAATGAAGCGAATCATAAAACATAGAACACAATGCTTTTATTTCATAGCCAAAAGATTTCTCAAAAGCCGGAAAATTATAAAGAAATGTCCCTCGAACACATCTCCCTGGCTTTTTGTACTGATGAAACTAAAACGCCCCGGCTCTTTCGAGTCGGGGCCTGACATAAATTAAGTTGTGTGCTTTCTTCAAAGATTGGGAAACTATCTATTCAGTATATTTCCTCTTTCATTCAAGAATACACTGTCATGAAATCAACTCGACAATATAATCACTTTGTAGAGTTTACCCTCCGAACGACTATAAGCAATAAAAGCTTCTTTAATCAATGCTCCTTCGCAGGATAACTCATCAATCACGCTTCAGGAAGATTATTAACCTCAATAGGTGTAAAGTCTTCCCGCGAATCTCTTTGTTCACTTTCGGGGACTTTTTCTTTAGAGGTTCATCTGCTTTTGCTACTGAAATCCCAATCCCATTACTATTACCAATGCTACTAATACCTTTTTCATAATTCTTGAAAACTTAATTGTTCTAGATCTACTAACTATAACTAAACATCTGAATATTGTTATGCAATGCACATGCCAGACTTGTGTAGATCCGGATTAGATCTTCATTTTCAAAGAATTATATTATAACAGCCTTTATTGAAATAGTGGAATACGAAGAAATATTCCACATTTTCTGTAGAATTTTTCCACAGAAATCAAGTGGGTTACGTACTTTTGCGAAGTTACTTAGGCATCCCCGTACCTCATTTCTCCTCCAGCTTCTCCCTGATACGATAAAGACGAGTTATAGCCGGATTGTAGAAAGCATCGGGATAATGGGCTCTGATACACGATAAATCAGATTCTATACAAAGTTTTACATCAAAAATACGCTCCGCTTTACTCAGTTCCAGTTCCTGAGGTAACTGTGCAGTCTGTGCCCATTCCATTAATTCTTTCACACTCTGTTCGTCAAACTTATATTCCATCTTACTCTTGTTTTCCGCAAATTTACAACTTAAAGGGCATAAAACAAAGCACCCTCCTCATTTCCTCCCGGTTCAATCCCTACTTATAGTGATTGCTTTCTTCACAATACCTAAATCAAGTGATTGCCCCGCAACACAGAACCAGCTATCTTTGCCAATACATTAATTAGTCATAATTATTACGTAAGTCACATTTAAGTGAGATAAGCCAATCCGGCCGAAGTGATTCTCCCGGATTCCATTTTGTTGAGTTGTTATTTTAATTATCATACTGTTTAATTGTTGTATGTAAATAACGTATTCAAATAGAACGAAAAACGTCCGGCCTGTGAAGGTCGGACGTTTTTTTTTTATTTCTTATCCGCGAATGACTTTTTCAGCAGCTGCATTATCCATAAATAGTTCCACGTTATCAGCATGATGCGCTATATAGGCGGCCGGTCCGGTATCTCCCGAATAGAAGATATCTTCTACAACCGGACTTTTCACCCTTCCTGTTATCAGGAAGATGATCCTTCGGGCATTCAAAATCGGAAGTCCTGTCAAAGCTATTCTCTTTTGACCGTTATTCGGATTAAAATTCGCCTCATATATATGATCAGTTGAAAGCAATTCCTCCTGTCCGGGAAAGATAGACGATGTATGTCCGTCATTACCCGCTCCCAGCAGCACTACGTCAAATACCGGGAACTCATTCTCCACCGGCACTTCTTTCATCACCAGCTTCGAATAGCGGGCAGCCTCCTTCTTCGGATTCTTCTCCCCCTGTATTCGAAACACATTCTCGTACGGAATAGGTACAATACTCAGCAACAACGACCGCATCATGCCATAATTACTGTCCGAATTTTCGGGAGGCACACAACGTTCATCTACCCAAAACACTTTCAGTCGTTCCCAAGGAGTGATATCCGTATATTCATTCGCCCATAAGTCAAACATCAGTGCCGGAGTGCTTCCACCACTAAACGCGATACAAAAGGTCCTGTCCGGTTCATCTAACATCAGTTTCACCAAATGTAATATCAGTGCACGTGCCGTCTCTATGGACGAAGGAAAAATGTAGGGTTTCATAGCTCGCAATATTGATCTGTGTTTGTTAAGTTCTTGCATGGATTGGTCCATTCGGCACCATGCTCATGCATCATAGCCTCACTCTCCAAAGGTCCCCAAGTTCCAGCAGGATAACCATACAACGGCGCCTCGGGATGTTCATTCCAATAACGCAGAATCGGATCGAAGAAATGCCAGGATGCTTCTACTGCATCACTCCGTGTAAAGAGGGTCTGGTCGCCCAGGATACAGTCTTCTATCAGACGGGCATAGGCATCTCCGCCGGGGACGCCCCCCAACTGATCATAACTGAAATCCATCGTTACCTGTTTGACCTCAAATCCGGGTCCCGGCACTTTCATGCCAAATTTCAACACAATACCTTCATTGGGCTGCAAACGCAATATCAGCTTATTGGCTCTCGGACAATTACCACCCGCGCAATGGAACATCTGATGAGGAGTTTCACGGAAATGCACCACTATTTCAGTCACTTTTGTCGGCATCTGTTTTCCGGTCCTGATATAAAAAGGTACTCCACTCCACCGCCAGTTACTGATACCCAGTTTCATTGCAATATAAGTCTCGGTACGTGAGTCGGGTGAAATATTTTTCTCTTCCCGATACCCCCTTTTATTTCCCCCTGCCGTATATTGCCCCCGGACAATATGTTCACTCAAATCCGTTTCGGTCAAAGGAGTCAGAGACTCGTATACCTTCACCACTTCATTACGGAAATTATCCGCATTAAACACAGCGGGAGGTTCCATAGCAGTCAATGCCACGAGCTGGATCAGATGATTCTGTACCATATCCCTCAGTGCACCCGTAGTATCATAAAAACCGCCGCGTTGCTCGATTCCGAGATTCTCCACGGCGGTCACTTCCACATAATCTATATAATTACGGTTCCATAAAGGCTCAAAAATACCATTGGCAAAACGAAAAGCCAACAGGTTCTGAGCCGTTTCTTTACCTAAGAAATGATCGATTCGGTAAATCTGATGTTCGTCGAATACAGAAGCATAAATTTTATTCAGTTTCTCAGCCGATTCCAGATCATACCCGAATGGCTTTTCAACGATAATTCGTGCACGGCCTTTATTCAGATGCACCGACTTCAGGTGCAACGGAATCACACCATACAATGATGGAGGCGTAGCGAGGTAAAACAGCAGGTCATCCGGCCGGCTATCTCCGCTCAGTTCTTCAATGCGTAGGCGAAGCTGTCCGTATCCGCTTTCCAATGCCGGGTCTATTGCCAGATAGTGAAGATGTCCAACGAAAGCGTCCATCTTCTCCTTATTCTGCTCTTCCGACTTCACAAATTTCTCCATCTCATTATAAATGTAAGTCCGATAGTCCGCATCTTCATAAACCGTACGTCCCACCCCGAGAATTTCAAATTCTTCCGGAAGACGCTTGGCTACATACAACGAATACAATGCCGGCATCAACTTACGCTTCGTCAAGTCACCCGAAGCACCAAAGATAGTCATTACAAATTTACTCATATTTCTTTTTTGCTTATACATTATACGTACCCGACTTTGTATCTCCTCCGTGTCCTGTCCAGTTTTCATGGAAAAAGACTCCTCGTAACTCATCTTTCCGCTCAAATGTATGAGCACCGAAATAATCGCGCTGTGCCTGTACCAGATTGGCCGGAAGATCAGCCGACACTAACGAATAGAAATAATTCAAAGCCGAAGAGAAAGCCGGAACCGGCAGTTCCTCACGCATGGCTTGTGCCACCAGGTTCTTCCAGCCGGACAACAGACCTTTGATCTCTTCTTCAAAATAAGGGGCCAGCAGCAGATGTTTAGGCTTTTCTTTTGCCTCAAATGCCGCAGCAATATCATTCAGGAAAACACTGCGAATAATACAACCGCCTCTCCACATCCGTGCAATCGAAGCCAGATCGAGGTTCCATCCAAATGTATCGGAAGCACGTTGCAACACCGCAAACCCTTGAGCATACGAAACCAGTTTCGAAGCATACAATGCCGAGAAAATCTCTTTTTCCGTATCTTGTTTATTATATACAGCCATCGAGTGCCTGCATTGATATTGCCGGGCAGCAGCTTCACGCAGTTCCTTCCGGGCCGACAAACTGCGTTCAAAAACGGCCGTAGCAATCAATCCCAGTGGCATACCTAATTCCATGGCATTAATCACCGACCATTTGCCTGTCCCTTTCTGTCCGGCAGCATCCAGGATCTTATCAATCAGATAGGCCCCTGTCTTATCTTTATGGCGGAGTATATTACCTGTAATTTCTATCAGATAACTCCGTAGTTTACCTTCATTCCAACGGGTGAACACAGATGCCATCTCCTCGTTAGTCATATCCAGCAGCTCCTTCATCACCCAATAAGCTTCAGCAATCAACTGCATATCACCATACTCTATCCCGTTGTGTATCATTTTCACAAAATGTCCCGATCCGGCAGGTCCCACCCACTGGCAGCACGGAGTACCATCCGGCGCTTGGGCCGCAATGCTCTGCAAAATCGGTTTCACCTCTTCCCATGCTTTCTCCGAACCGCCCGGCATGATAGAAGCTCCGTTCAAAGCTCCCTCTTCTCCGCCCGAAACACCGGCACCGACGAACAGAAAACCTTTCGACTCTGCCAGTTTCACTCTTCGGTTCGTATCTTCATAATTCGAGTTACCACCGTCAATCAATATATCACCCGGAGAAAGATACGGGAAAAGTTGCTCCATCAGCTCATCCACCGGACTACCGGCACGTACCATCATCATTATCTTACGAGGCAAAGCGATCGATTCTACAAAAGCCTCTATATCCGTGAAGCCCTCTATATGCTTGCCTTTAGCCCTTCCGTTGATGAAACGTTCCACCACGCCTTCTTCCACACCCGGTACCGTACGATTATACACCGATACGTTCCAACCTCTGCTTTCCATGTTCAGAGCTAAATTTTCTCCCATCACAGCTAAACCAATCAGGCCTATATCTGTTTTATTCTGAGTTGCCATAATTGTAATATGTATCTAAATTGGTTGATTTTTTGTTCTTTTTCTTATTATCTATAACACATATCGAAAATATTTGTTCGGATAGTTTCAGAAAAAAGTATTACTTTTGTAACAAACTGCTAAAACCTCGTAATGAAGAAAATACACATAGGACTTTTGCCACGTATCATCATAGCTATTATACTTGGTATCGCTATCGGAAATTTCCTGCCGACACCTTTGGTACGGCTGTTCGTGACCTTCAACTCCATCTTTGGAGAATTCCTCAATTTCTCCATACCTCTTATCATTCTCGGACTGGTTACCATTGCCATAGCCGATATTGGTAAAGGAGCCGGACGAATGCTGCTTGTCACGGCACTCATTGCATATGGTGCCACTCTTTTCTCCGGATTTCTGTCCTACTTCACCGGAGCCGCCATTTTCCCTTCGCTCATTACTCCGGGAACACCTCTCGACGAAGTGAGTGAGGCGCAAGGAATCCTACCCTATTTCTCTGTTGCCATTCCACCCTTGATGAATGTCATGACGGCACTGGTCCTTGCCTTTACCCTCGGCCTGGGGTTGGCAAGCCTGCATAGTGACGCCCTGAAAACGTAGCACGAGACTTTCAAGAGATCATCGTACGTATGATAAGCGCAGTCATCCTCCCGTTGCTGCCCATTTACATCTTTGGTATTTTCCTCAATATGACACACTCCGGACAAGTATTCTCCATCCTTATGGTGTTTATTAAAATTATCGGTGTCATTTTCATACTACATATTTTCTTGCTGGTTTTTCAATATTGCATTGCGGCATTGTTTGTCCGTAAAAACCCGTTCCGCTTGTTGGGACGGATGCTGCCGGCTTATTTCACCGCTTTAGGCACTCAGTCATCAGCCGCCACCATCCCTGTCACACTCGAACAGACCAAGAAGAACGGTGTTTCGCCCGATATAGCCGGATTTGTCATCCCACTTTGCGCCACCATTCATTTATCCGGAAGCACCCTGAAGATTGTGGCCTGTGCTTTAGCCTTAATGATGATGCAGGGCATGCCTTTCGATTTTTCCCTGTTTGCAGGTTTCATTTTCATGCTCGGCATCACGATGATTGCCGCTCCCGGCGTTCCTGGAGGCGCTATTATGGCTTCTTTAGGCATCCTCCAGTCCATGCTCGGTTTCGATGAATCGGCCCAGGCTTGATGATCGCCTCTACATTGCCATGGACAGTTTCGGTACAGCTTGTAACGTAACCGGTGATGGAGCCATCGCTCTGATTATAGACAAGATCATGGGGAAAAGAAAAACTCCCGAAAGCCTCTAATGGCTATCGGGAGTTCACCCTGTTTGGTTATTAATTCCGTCTTATAATGTCATAGCCTGCCCGCCTATTACACCGGCTACAGCACTTGCCACAGCAATAATCAACTTCAATATAATATTCCATCCCGTTTTCTTCATACTCTTTATCCTCCTTCCGTTGTCAATAATTATTATATCAGCAATAAATTTTATCAGGCTGTCGGATCATCCACAATATCTCCACTACCCGATCCGCCATTAATTGCTCCCCCTATCGCACTGACTTTCTGGAATTCCACTCCCTGAAGCAAAGCACGGGTAGTGCCGATAGCTGCGGGACGAGTATATTCCGGAGTAAACAGACAACGAAGAGCCGCCACCTGATTCGGACTCACCTCTTCCTCTTGATCCACTCCATGCCCTTGTGTACAAGCTTTCATCGTGAAAGTGCCTAATCCCTCCAGACGTACCGAACGGCTATTCAACAATTCTTTACGCATGGCAGTCATCAAGTTACGAATCACATTATGAACATCACCCGGTGTCAACGATGATTTTTCAGTCTATTACTTCAGCCAACTGTTGTGAAGTTACCATTTTTCCAACTTTCACCAGAGTCAGGTGCCACTGTTTCTTTCCCTCTTTAGTTTTCAACTGCGATTGTCTCGCTCTATAAAATAAAGGCATAATTTTCTCCTTCTTTACTAATGTTACTACTACGTTTCATTCATGTTTTGTTGATCAACACTGCAAAGATGAAGATTTACAAATTATCGGCAAAGGAAAAAACGGTCCGAAAAGCAGTTTTCTCAGAAAAACTTATAACACGCTTATTATCTGTATCATAATTCTAAGCTCTTCGTTCAAAACAGGTGCATACACATGTACCCAATATCAGTTAAGTTTAGTTCATCCGACAAATGCATAGTTCCAGTACAGAAAGTCTCACAATAGTAGTAATATATAGATATTATTTTTAAATTTTGCAATTAAATAATAATATTCCACCATATATAAGTAAAGCAGACTATATTACCAACCAAGAGATAATGCTACTTTTAGCGAAACGCATAAAGGAGTATAGGCTTGGCACGGATGAGCCAAAAGGAAATGGCGGAGAAATCCGGTGTGAGTCTTGCTACTATAAGCCATTTTGAACAAGGTGTCAATCAGAACATGACCCTGAATAATTTCATATCATTGTTGCGGATAATCGGCATGGAGCAACGTATAAATGATTTACTGCCTGAGTTGCCCATGCCACTAATGGCACTGAAACAACTAAATAAATTCATTCCCAAAAGAGTAAGGAGAAACAATAATGATACAAAATCTTGACGTGTTTTTATGAAATCGGAAAGTGGATACATTGGTAGCCTATAAGGAGAAATACGTAGACAAGGTAATCAGTGTTGTCAGCAACTACCAGCGATATGCGCACATAGCAGGAGTTGATGCCTATTGGGGGCATCAAATAAAAAAGGAAATCAATGACCGTATTGGGATGTTATAAGCTAAATATAAAAATGGGAATATCAATGCTATATTGAATATGAATCATCGTAATTATTAGTTACCATTTGTTTTGTAACTCTATTATTTTCGACTGTAACTTCTTTTATTTTTTAGACTATATTAGATCTATGGTAGGAAGCATAATATTGACAATATCACTTCGCTTGATGCAAGCAAAAGAAACGCTTCATAAATAGAATATAGACCAAACTCAGCGCAATAATGGTACCCGACAAATACCCATATTCATTCCCCGGAAATAGAAGATACCCGGCTATAACTACTGCCTGCACCAACATATACACCAACGAAACCACCATGTGAGGAATTTTCAGCTCATTTGCCATAATCTGGTACAAATGTTTCCGATGTGGCAAACCAATATTCTCATGCAACATCAACCGATGAATTATTGTCAGCACACTATCCACCCCATAGACTGCCAACAAGACAATCCAGCTAAAATTTTCCGTACGGATTATCAGCATACCGATCAGAAAGAGGATCACGAAAGCAATGCTAACCGAACCTACATCCCCCGCAAAACACTTTGCCTGTTTCCGGAAATTGAAGAAGTTAAAGACCAACACAGCACAAAGCATGGTATAAATCAAAGCCGGCTCTACAAATGGAACATATACCCCATTTATAAATGCTAATGCCGCCAGCACCACCAACGAGTATCCACCTGTAATGCCATTAATACCATCCATAAAATTATAGGCATTGATAATCCCTGTGCAAACAATCAAAGCAACCACAATGGTCCACCAAGGCAGGCTGAACAACCCCCATTGATAGAACATCAAAGCCATCGCCGTAAAATGAAACACCAAACGTAACCCCTGAGAAGTAGAACGAATGTCGTCTACAAAACTGATAAAAGTAATCAATGTCAGAGCCAGCATAAACCAAGGATACTCAAACTGATTCGTCAGAAAGTAAGCTAATGCGCCAAAGAAGAAAATGATTCCTCCCCCTCTCAAAGTGATCCGGGTGTGCGAACTCCGCTCGTTCGGTTTATCGATGATATTGCATTTATCAGCAATACGGAAATAAAAAAGTTCTGCCAAAAATAGCAGAACCAGGATTATTAAATAGTACATAACTTATTTAGTTTCTTCAAATGAACGAATGGTTTTCATCAATCCCTCTTTAGCTGTCACAGGCATTTTATCAATCCCGAGAGCAGCTTTGATCTTAGCATTGCTTACCACATAATTCTCTGTCAGTTTACGAAGCCTTTCCGTATTCAGTGGCAAATGGAGTAAAGTTCCCAGTCCGGCACATCCTTCCATAAAGCCTTATTCATCTTCCAGATATGGGGCTGTTTTCCCATTGCCTCACACATGATGGCAATCAACTCATTTGTTGATAAAGCTTCATCATCCCCCATGTGATAAATGCCCGTAGGTACCTCTTTAGTCAATAATTCCTCAATCACATAGCATAGGTTATCAATTGAAGTAAACGAACGACGATTTTCGAAGTCACCCAATGGCCAGGGAATTCCTTTCTTCACCACATTATACAATAGATTCAGATTTCCTTTATTCCCCGGACCATGAATCATACAAGGTCTTAATATATAAACCTGTTTTTCTGTAACCGAAGTCATCTCCCGAAAAGGAGAACACTCGCAGGAGGAGACAGTGGGAAATGCAAAATGTTCCTTTATATACTCTTCAGCTCTTATTTTACTTTCCCCATAAGGACCAACAGGAGCCGGAATAACATCCTCAGTAAGCATATCTCCCACTACACTATCCGCCGCAGCTTTTACTGAACTAAAAAATATGAATTTCTTCGCAGAAGACTCCAAAAAGAAATCAAATATCTTTTGAGTCAGACCGGTATTAATATCAAAATAAGACTGAGCAGCTGATTGGTTTTTCGTATCATGAGCCTTTCCGGCAAGATGGATGATTGCATCAAATTGGGGGAGATTTTGCATTGGGAAAGATGTGGGTGCGATCTCTCTCCAAGAAAAAGTTGTTACGACTTCCTCTTTGGCAGGAAAAACAATATCAAGCCCATACAAGTATGTTTATCTTTCAAAGCCCCAATAAAATTAGAGCCTATAAAACCATGCATTCCAGAAATAAGTATATTCATTTTTCAAAAAAATAAATTCAAATATTTTTACCAGATATTTTAATAGAAGCAAAGGATAACA
>ENA-OQIC01000672-OQIC01000672.1-human-gut-metagenome-genome-assembly--contig:-NODE-672-length-14285-cov-2.767269_pt1 | contig 14285 bp, 15 predicted proteins | sample MGYA00242572_ERZ504736 | MGnify/ENA primary metagenome ERZ504736 (study PRJEB26092, sample SAMD00036201) | human gut metagenome | host: Homo sapiens | study: EMG produced TPA metagenomics assembly of... | reverse complement strand
TGGGAGAAACCCCGGGAAAAGAAAAAGGTATGACAGGAAAAACATCACCCAAAACGAACCAGACCGTTGCACTGACGGAAGATCTGAAATGGGAGTTACGGACGTTCGCTTCGGACCATCGCTGCAGGGGAGTCAAGACACTGCTTGAAACGATGATAGAATGTTTCGTCAGGGAAGACGGTACGCTTGACCGTGACAAGTTAGAAGGCTTCTGGCGGGAATATGTCGAAAAATAAAATTTGAAAACGCATAAAGAAGTAACTTCAAATAAAAGTAAAACACTGGATTTTGTAATAAGTAAAACAATGAAAATATTTAGATATATATTGCTCGCCTCGCTTACCTGTACGCTTTTCTCATGCGGCCCGGATGAACTGATACCGGAATCCGTGCCACCGGTGGTGAATCCCGGGGATAAGGACGAGCCGGGTGAAGAACCGGAGGAGCCGGAAGAGCCTGAAAAGATACAGTTAGCCATCACCGCATCATTGCAGAACATGCAGCAGACCAGGGGAATCATAGAGGCTTTTGCTCCCGGCCATGAAATGGGAGTCTTTGTCGGAACAAGTCAGACAGATGAAGCAGCAGGTATAAAAAACGCCTCCTATCTTTTTGATGGGAAAGTATGGAATGCCGGACAGGATGTACCGGTGGAAGCGGACGCCGATGTGGTGGCATACCTGCCATATAACCGGGAAGTGACCGATTTCAAGAGCGTACCTTTCGACCTAGCGGATCAGAATGACATCCTGTACGGAGCGGCCAAAGTGACCAAAGATGTACCGACGGCCAGCCTGATGATGCAACACGCCATGACACTGGTACGTATGCGGCTGATGAAAAACGAATATATGGGCACCGGGCTTGTCTCGGATATGACATTCGCCGGTGTATTGACATCAGGAACAGTCGACGCCCTGACCGGAGCGGTTACGAAAGATTATAATCACGGCCGGGGTTCGGTAAAAGTCGGAGGAAACTATATGCTCAATGACGAGAATCCCGTCATTGTCGATGCCATCATGATCCCAAGGGCAGCGTATGACGAACAGGCCTCCGTCAGTTTTGTCATTGACGGGCAAAAGCACACATATGCCTTCCCGGTACAGCATGAATGGAAAGCCGGCATGAAATACACCTACACCCTGAAAATGACAGGAAACTACAATGCGCCGGTCAACAAGGAGCAGGTGGATATCGACGTCGAATATTGGGGACAGTATGGCAAGACCGATGATATTGTACTCAATCCGAATCCGGAAGACTACGAATTTACCATCTGGCCAAATTATACTGCATATGGTTATGACTGCTACCAAAATGAAGGCAAGGTATTCGGGACATTCTATTACCCTTGGTGCGGCACTTCGGAAGGTGAACTGCGTTTCGTGTTCATGAAACAGGGTACGAATGAAATTGTGGAAAAATTCCAGCCGATCGACATAAAGACGAATGGTAGATGGGATGGCAAGCGCATCCAGTGCTATGTCACCTCCGCACCGGGAACATACCAGCTCGTTCCATTGTTCCGTAAGAAAGGAGAAACCATGTGGTGCAGGGCGGCGGGTTACGATTACGGCAGTACGGATCAGGAGTGGCTCTATGAAGTCAAAGCACCCGCACCGGATGATCTGCCGGCATTGCGCATGATGGAGGTGGAAGGACAGGGATATACCTCAATCCTTGCATATCCTGTCCCTGACGATACTTCATGGAATCTGGTATATACTTTATCCAATAAGGGGGAAAAAGCCCTGAGAGGCGAAATAAAAGCAGTATGGGAGAGGGAATTCAAACTGAAGTCTAATTCGTACCGGCCAAGCACCCAAAAGAAGGGGCTATTAACGATGATCAGTGGAGAGATGAAATAGGCAGTGTCTCGGTTAATGTTCCGGCAGGAACCCGTTTTTGGAAGGAATTATGAGTTGCCAGTTTCCGGTAAAACGGTTAAGACCTAAACACGAAGGGGTTGGATACGCAGGCCCTATTGTACATTTGTATTGGAAAGCCGAAGGCTCAAACGAATGGATATTGCTTCGTTGTGATGCTGACTATCTGTTCAATCGTAATTACGGTGGAGGATATATATGGGATGAAACGACAAATTTTATATATATTAACCCCAAAAGTTGGCAACAAAAATAGTTATGACTATATTTACAGATAATCAACTGAAGTAAGCAAAAATATAATGTAATTCATTTGGCATAAAATGAATTTAAGGTGGAGAAGTCCCCGCTGCAGTGATGCACCGGGGCTTCATTGTTTATGAAGGTTTATGGCATGGCACTCTTCTACTTAAAGAGAGTGCGTCAAAACTCACCTTTTATGCCTTTTATTGTCGTTGCAACCTCCTGTCTTGCTATTTACTACTTCCAGGCGGCTGTACAGCACTGTAATTAGAGGCCTTATTGCAATTTTTCGCATATGCATTATAAGTCTTTATTTGGGGATAGAGGGAGGTATTCCACATCTCCGGCAAAGATGTTATCCAGGAACAGTTCTCAAAGCAGGAGGATACATTTTCAATCGCCCTGCAATTCTCAAAAACATTACCGGGTACAGTAGTAACATGGGACTGTCGGAAAGTTCCCCTGAAAAAGTCGCCTTTACGCATTTTGCGAATAAACGTTCGGGAACCGAACTTATATTCAGCAGTTCAAAAGTGAAAGCAAACTCTTTCGCATTTACGCAATCATCAAACAATCCTGCCGGAATTGATAAAATATTAGGTATAGCCGAGAAGGTAGAATTAAACTTTACGGCCGAGGTACATCCTCTGAATGTATTTGCTGGAATAGAATTAAGGGCTGTATAATGGAATGCTAATGAGAAATCAGTGCATTTATCAAAGCCTTCAAACAATCCATTATAAATGGTATGCAAATTTGTACATTGATCAAAAATATTAGCGCAAGTTGTCACTCTTCCTTTACAACTTTCAAACAAATCACATTCTATGCTTTCCAATGATTTCATTCCGCTAAAAGCATCCTCCAGTGACGTTACACAACTTATATCAATCGTATTCTTTAAAATAGACTTTGCCGGACAGGGATTTATATACTGAAGGTCACTGTTACGTGTACCTCTGAATGAAAAAGCAGTCGCAGCCGGTCCCTTTATTGTAACAGTGTACTCCCCATCTGCTGAGTATGTATGGTAACTGCCAGGATATTGAGTATATCCCGGAGCACGAAGGTTTACCTCGTGGGCTACTTTTCCATCCCCATAATCAACAGTATAAGGACCGGAACCCAGAGTCGGCATCGGCACAATTTTATTTGCGCTGGCACGTACAGTAAATACCAACTCAGCGCCGGATTTAAAGTTTGCAGTAATCGTACTGTTATCATTATGCAGGGTCGCGGTGGTAGCCGGGCTGCCAGGATTCTCAATCGTTACATCACCTTGGGTAACTGTCCAACCGGCAAATTCATATCCGCTGTCCGGGGTGGCCGTAATGCTGATCGGTTTCTCCACCCGGTAGCTGTTTGTGCCGGATGGGGATACCGAGCCTCCGGTTCCGGCATTCACAGTCAGATCACGCTTCTTTTCTTTGAAGCCACAACGAAATTTATGATCCTGACCACCTAATGGAACCGTGAATGTAGATGATCCTGATTGTGCATAATCATATCTGTGGAGTTCGTTTTCCGGACCGCCATAGAAATAATTAACTTCATATCCGGCATCAGGATGGGCTGCCACTTCAGGTTGAGCATCTCCATTATACAGCCCCGCTCCGGTTGCATACCCTCCTTCAAACTCCACTTTCCCGTCCGAGGATCTGGTTACTGGGCCTATCATCTTCTCCCTCGATGATGATACGCGTATCACCGGTAGGGGTTGGTTTGTTGTTATCCAACTCCTGTTCCGCCACTTCTTTCTGGCAGCTTGCGAGTATTGTCGCGAATGCCGCCAATAATAAAAATCTTACTTCTTCATAATGAATCGTTTTTTAATGTTTGTTATAATTGTATGTATCATACTCTTTTGCTTTAGGCGTATCCAATACATCGGCATCGATACGGGCTTCAACCGTTGCATGTAATACGAAGTTATTTCCAAAGTAATACGTATTACGCCTCCTGCTGAACCTTATCTCGGCTCCCATCAGGCGGAGCTCCTCCAGATAATTGTTGATTGTCCGCCTGCTTACCCGCAGCAAGGAGGCCAGTTCGTCCAGGCTTCCGGTCCTTTCCATCCGGATCAGCCGGTACACCCGGTTGATCCTCTCTATATAGCTGATAACTGAAAGGGTGGTCATAATCCCTCCTCCTGTCCGGTTGATTCCAGGAACTTGCGGAAATATCTCTCTTCCAGGTACAGGCATTTCATCAGCTCCGCTTTTCCTTCCCGTTCATACTTCTGCCGCAGCAGGGGAAAATCCGTCGAATAGAGGTACCATCTGATCAACCCTTTCGCCTTACTGTCGAGAACCGTCGTATCCGTCCCTTCCATCGCGTATTCCAGGGAAAAGAAATATAGGTTCTTCAGTCCGTATTTCTCAAGGAAGGCAAGGTCTTTCGGACAAGCCTTCAGCCCGTCCGATGCGATACACTGCAGTACCAGCTGTTCTATTTCCTGTTCAATCGTCATAGCCATACCAGTATGGTTTTATAGGTTTACCGTTTTTTCTGATTTCATAATGCAGGTGGTAGCCCGTACTTTTACCCGTGCTCCCGGCAAACGCGATTACAGCCCCTTTGTCGACTTTTTGGCCTTCGGTGGTGTAATAGGCGGCCAGATGGGCATACAGCGTTTCAAAGCCATAAGAATGGCGTATAATGACGCATCTTCCGTACCCCCCTTTCCTTCCCGCGAAAGAAACCGTTCCCGAGGCGGTGGCGTAAACCGGGGCTGCCAGTCCTACGGCCATGTCAATACCTGAATGGAAACTGCGTTTGCCGGTTATGGGATGGATCCGGATGCCAAAGCCGCTGCTCTTCCTGAACCTGTCTTTCAGGGGACAGGCGAGCGGGATCTTGTCGGATACTCCGTACCGGGAGAGTATATCCCGGTAGTTTTCCAGTGTCTCCAGGCGTTCGCACCTGTCCAGTGCCTTGTCGAGTAGTTCCTTTCCGCCGTTTGAGCCATTGAAGGGGAGGCAGAAAAGCAATAGGGGCAGCAGTAGTTTCATCGGGCTATCCTCCTTAATATTTTGTCGGCTTCATCCTCCGTTTCCTGTTGCTTTCTGCTTCTGAATACCTCCTCTGCTGTCAGCAGCGACTTGTTCTTCAGCTTGTACAGGAAATGCCGGCCGCCGTTCCTCTCCTGGATCTCGATGATAAGCCGTTTCTTATCCGGGATGGTGAACTTGTTCATGGCCACAGTGAATGTCCGGCTCTCATGCGCCGGTATCTCTTCCGGATAATCGAAGTGAACAGGATGTTCTGCTCGAGCTGCTGCACCGCCGTTTTTTGCGGATCTTGGCATCCTGGATATAGAAGCGCATGAAATCCGTTGTATAGCCGATCTGTGTACGGTTTGTCAGTGTCATGCGCAGCAGCAGGACATCCCCGTCGATGAAGATGTTTCCGACTTCGAACTCCATGCCGGAATTCTTGTCCCTGAGTCCCAGATCCAGCGGGGCACGTTTCGCGACAGCCTCCCTGATCCTTTCCTTCTGCCCGTAAGAGCGTTCCTTCTCGTCAAGTATGGCCACCCTCTGGGTATCCTCCTTGTCGATGACAAAGCTGAAACGCTCCGGAGCGGGCACATAGCGCAGGTCGAAAGTGTAGAACTTTCCCCCTTCAAGTACGACCGATATGTTCGTATCCTCCTTATAGGGCTGGACGGCTTTTACGGCCAGGATGTTATCCACTCCCTCGGCCTTGTCCACCTCCACGTTCGTGCTTCCGTAATCGACGTAGGTGATACCGGCAGGGAAGATCAGGAACAGCTGCTTTTCTTTTCCTACCGGCAGCGTATGCGGTGTGGGGGCTTCTCCGCCTATACGCACATAACTCTGGGCCGGATGTGCGTTGTAGCTGATGGAGTACGAATAGAACTTTGTGTCGGCCGTTACCACCGACAGGGTTGTTTCCCCCGGGAAGTTCTCTTCCGCCGCTTTCAGGCGTATGATCCCCGGGCAATTGACCACTTTCTCACCGATGACGTAATCCCCTCCGATGCTGTAATACTTCACCTCGGTAGGAAGATCAGGTGCAAGGTCTTTTCATACCCGATCTGCAGGGGGACTGCGGTGAGTTCCTCGATCTTCTGCGCTCTCCCTGAAAGGAAAAACAGCAGAAGCAGGGTGGTGATGTAAATTTTGTTTGGTTTCATATTAAATTTTACTTCAATATTTATATTATTAAAAGCTGTTTATTACTTTTGCAATCAATTAAGCATTCACCATAAAAAAACATTATGCCCACAAATTATAATCAGTTATTGAAAGACCTTGAAATAGGCTCCGTTTATATCAAGATCTTTATCTGCTTTTTGGGATGTACTTTCATGTTATATCCAGTCTTGTTTTATTTCACCCATTTCTTCCGAGAGCTTTCCGTATATGAGCAGATATTTTTCGTATTAGGCAGTTCCGCTTTATATACCGGATTGGGAGTTCCGCTTTCAATTACAAGTGCCATAAGATATCCGGGAGTATTCTATCTTCCTTTAATGCTACTGTCAGTTTCGGTAATAGCAACTATTTACATAGTCTTCTTTATGGCCAGGAGTTATGATCCTCTTACGACATTATTATGGATCCTGCCTACAAGCTACCTGCTCAATTTGATTACAGGTGTCATTTCTATCTTGAGGGAGAAAAAATATCCTAAGACTGAGATGTATTATTGACTTCTTTTTATTTTCCGCATAGCCTTCTCTACAAAAGCCCCGATCCTGAGAATGACATTTTCCAGTTTCCCAGAGAACAGGAGTAGGATATATCCATTCAAGCAGATAACCAAAAGGGCAGAGGCTGCATAGTACCAGAATTTTTCCATATTTGTTCAAATTTCAGTTTGTATATTACAGGATTTCACTTCTTGATTATCGGATATCTTTGTAGAGAAAGCCTCCAAACTTGCGGAGTAACTGATGATTTTCAGGTATGCCGGGTCGGCCACGTCTGAAATCCAGTGGGCCTGGCGTATCAGCAGCTCGACTCTGAGGGGTATGCCATCCGGTTGTAATTCCGGCAATCCCGGTAATCCGGTCATGTCCGGAATAAAGTATTGGCCTGTGGATGGTTCCTCAAGACATAAGCCGGTCTGTCCGCCCTCCTGTGGCACTATCCATGCGGGAAAGCATGCTTCCGGTTCATATTCCGACTGTTCTATACCGGCATCGTTTGCTCCCGGATACCGGAGCCGTATCCGGTACCGTACTGATATCTCAGGCTTTGAACGAATCCACGGATACTGTACATCCCAGTCATAAATCTGATGAAAGGGGGAGATATCGGAGGAAAGCAGTTTTCCCGGAACATATTTCCCATCTTCAGTAAAATGTATCCGGTCATTCGCATATAGGACAGCTTTCTCCCCTGCGGTGAACATAATCCACACAAGCACCCCTTCTTTCATCAAGTTGCTTTTTCTGTCTGCCCTCTTTTGATATCCTCCGAATATTCGGGATGTTCAAGAAGAGGACTTGCCTTCCGTATCAGCATTTCAACTTTTACGGGTACACTGTCCGGTTGCAGGTCAGGCAGTCCCGGTATTCCGACCATATCCGGAATGGCACATATTCCGGTGGAAGGTTCCTGAAGGAACAGACTGATCCGTCCGGTTTTCTCTCCTGCGATCCACGCGGGAAAGCACATTTCCGGCTCATATTCCGATTGCTTTACTGCACTGTCCTCAGTTCCCGGATATCGGAGGCGCATCCTGATCCGTATCCAAACTCCGATTTCTGAAAGAGAAAGAAAACTGTAAGCGTTATCCGGTGTGAGGATTTCATGCAGTACGGGTACATCAGGGGACAATAATCTCCCGTGGCCGATCTTCCCATTCTCAGCATGTATTTCGTTATCCATACGCAGGGCTGCTTTTCCTTCCCCGGTAAATACGGCCCACAGGATGACACCTTCTTTCATCAGGTTGCCTCTAAGTTCTTTTTTATCAGTCATATTTGAGTTTTTTAAGTTGTTATTCTTATCATCCGTCATTTTATCTTTATTTCGTTTCTTTCTCAGTGGCGTATCCCAAAACCAGGAGATAATAAAAAGAGCCCCCATAACCCACCATATTGTGGATGGCCATTGTTTTATTGTATCTATAATTTCCTGTATTGTTTCCATATCACATCGTTTTTAAATTCTTTATTTGATCAAACTCCTTCAGGAACCGGGCTACATCGCCGCCATCGGACAGATTCCGTCAAACAGGCTCTGATTTTTTCATTCTGGAGTTTTCTTGTTAAATATCATTACTATAAACGCCACAAACACAAGGCACATTACAATCATCAGGAAATCTCCATATTCACTCTTCATGAAGTCAATGATTCTACTTATAAATTCTTCCATTGTATAATTTTTGTTTTTAGTTGTTGTTTACTTTTCAGGTTCCGGACCATTATCCGAGACTTTTTCTTCTCCATCACAGATGCCTTTTCATCACTTCTTTGCCCTGACTGTTCGTGGCATGAAGCATAAAGAGGAGCTATCACTATAAGTATTCATGCAATTCCCATTATAATGCAGCATAATATCCGGCCCAGGTAATCCACTTTTTCCCAAATAGTTTCCATATCACATCGTTTTTAGGTTCTTTATCTGATCAAATTCCTTCAGGATCCGGGCAGCATCTGCTGTCATCGGACAGCCCCGACAGGCTCTTTCTTTCCTCACTCTTCCGGCTGCCTGAGCAGTATGCGGTAGTTGGTCTTGATTGTCACCTTTACCTTCCGGATATTCTTGCTTGCCGCCGACTTGGTGGCGTTGATGACGCTGTTGGCCGCGCCTGCCACGAGCTGGCTTCCCATATCAAATCCTCCGGAGATATTGGTGTTCGCACCGCTTATTCCCGCCGCTCCGGCTTCCTGTGCTGTCTCCGCCTTCACATTGCCCGGTACATAGATTCCCTGGATCGCGTCCTCGGAATAAACCTGCTTTTCAAAGGGAAGTATGTTTCCACCCAGGTTTACCGAGGTGATCTTTACCAGAACGCGCTCCCCGTCGATGCCCGTCACCTCCCGAATACGGGAGTCCCTTTACGGATGCGCTGCCCGTCATCGGTCAGGCAATTCTCGGCCAGCTGCATCTTGAGGGTGGAACCGACCATAACGGTCTGTGTGGAGTGTACGAACGCCTTGATGGCATTCCTCTCTTCCTGCCTCACGAGCCGGACCGTGTTGAATCCCCTGCGGGCCGGTGCCCGGGGCACACTATCCATGGCTTTGCGCTGCCCGGGCCGTACTTCCTCTTCCTTCTTTTCCTGCAAGGCAGGTTTTTCCTTTCCCCTGGAAGCAACCGGCTGTTGTACCGGGACCGTAATTCCCGCTCCGAGCTCCCGCTCGTTATCTCGGATCAGCTCCTGTATGCGCCGGATCTCCCTTTCATTCCCGGCCGTATCCGCAGGCTCCTCCGTTACCGGGTCGAAACCTGAAAGGGAAGCGGATTTGCTTGTGTTCTCCTTCCCGACTTTCTGGAGCATGTCATCGAGCGTAAAGCTGTCCTTGATCCGGGTTCTGAGGATTACCTCACCCGTTTCCGGCTCCTTGCTCCCAGAGGCCGGCAGGCTGGCGATGAATGCCCACACCAGCAGGACAACTACAATCCCCAAGCCCGCCAGTATGGCTATTCTGCTTTTCCCGTCCCGTGTCATAAGAGCTCGTATTGTTGGTCATAGGTACGGAAGAAGAAACCGGACGTATTTTCCGGAAAGCGCGGAGTGGCATGGATAGCGGTACCCTCACTCACAATCCGTACTTTCCTGATGTCATCGCCATTGATAATGCTCAGGATGGAGGAGAACCTGACATGATACTCCTCACCGTCGGCGCGTATGTCGATGATCTTTTCAAACTCCGTCTTGTAGACAACCCCGAGTTCCAGCGCATCGCCATAGGCACGGTCCGCCTGGTATTTGGCAAATACGGTGTTCGCGTCCGGCTTATTGACCAGGAACAGGGCACGGGCACGGTTCTCCTGAAGGGAGAGCCTGTCGAAGCTGTTCAGGAAATAGGCGTCCGGCGGCAGTGACCTTTCAGGAGGCTTTCATACAAGAGGTCCTGCCGCATGGACTTGAAATGGACGAACTCCCCGCCTTCGTTGACCACCAGGATCTTGTTCATCGCATTGTTCACCACGCTGTGCGCGAAGAACAGGACCATCGCGATGGTCACCCCGCAGAAAATGAATACCAGCCTGGTGCGCAGCGTATAGCTCTTCCTGGCTTCGGCCAGGCCGGAGAAATCCTTGAGTATGCTTTGTATATTGAGTATGCTTTTGGTTGCTTTCATGAAAGTTTCATTATATAATTTATAACCATTTGTTACTGTGGCCTTTACCGTGCCGAGCATCGTAAGCTTGAGCAGGAAAGAAAAAATGACCATCAGCAGCACCGACCAGGACCTTTGCAGGACATAGTTCGTGACGATCAGGTCCGAGAAAACGCTGGCAAGGATAAACCCCGGATAGAGCATGTAGCATCCCAGCATCTGCTTGACCCATGTGTAGAAGGAACTGCGTGTGTCCTTATTGTACAGGCAGGCTATCGCTATGGGAGAAATGATCTCGAGCAGGAGCAGTATCAGGTAACGGGTACAGAGGAACAGCAGCATGATGTAATCGTAGGCCACTCCGAAGAGACTGCCTACCGTTCCCGAGATAAGTGACCATTTCAGGGTATCGAGCCCGTTGACGCTATGTCGGTGATGTCACCGTTCATCAGCTCGTCCAGCATGGCACTGATCGGATCTTTCCAGATATTGTGCGGGTTATATACCCCACCGTTGGCGAGTGACTTCATCAGCTCGTCGGCGCCATAGGCCAGCACCGTCTCGAGCGTTCCCAGCAGCACGGGCATGATGCAGATCAGGCCTATGCAGAAGATGTACTCCCGTCCCAGCTCGTAGAAGTGCTTGGCGTTGAAGCCTTTTCCCTCATTGATCATCTCCTTGATAATTCCCACGAGCTTGAAGACGAAAGTCGTTATGACAAACCCGGCGACAAGCGCGTAGAACCCTTCTATGACTACCATACCCTTTATCTGCAGGTACGCGGCGTTCAGATTTCCGTATGCTTCTTCCATGCCTCTTACCTCAATGCCCTTTTGAGCCGTTCGTACTGGTTTATTACCTGGGAGATCCTGGCTATTTTCCTTTCCTCCTCAAGGGTCTGTCTCTCTATGTTCTGCAGGGTGGACAGCCGCTCGGCGTCATTCATCCTCACGCTTGTGGAGAGAATCGTTCTCGACAGCTGTATCAGGCGTCTATTTCCGGCCATGATCTGTTCAATACTGCCGGTGAGTGTCTGCAGTGTCGAGGAGTTCAGCTGCTTCCCGCTGAGCAGATCGACGCATTTTTGGGAGAGCCTTGCCTGGCGTTCGATAATATACCGGGTCGTCTCACAGTCCGACACCACGGAGTTGACCTTGCGCATCATGTCCAGGCTCTCGTCCAGCAGGCTCTTCTGTTCCTTAAGGTAGCCCACTTGTTTTTGCAGCTCCTTGAAGTTCTTAAGGTTCTGGCTCAAATTGCCGGCATCCGTCACGGCCCATTGTGCCGATGCGGTGGCTGCCGTCATCATCACGATTAAGGATAAAAATAATTTCTTCATACGTTTCTTGTTTTAATGTTCGTTTATATATTCTTCGATGGCCTCCTGCATGGACTTTCCGCTGCCGGTTTTGTCCTCGAGGTCCGACCAGATCTCGCCTTCCGTCTGGAAAGCGAGGAACTTCTCCCTGGAGAACTCCAGGCGGGTAACCGTCGCGTAATTCTCACCCATGCGCATGAAGCATTCCGAGTAAGGACGGGAACAGGAGAAGTTGTTCCGCATGGATTTCATCAGGGCTATCTGCCCGGGCTGCGTCAGCTTGAACTTGTCTATGATGGTCCGGTAGATGACCTCCTTGGTAGGCAATACGAACAGCATGTCCGTGTTGCTGATGATGTTTTTCGTGTTCTCGTCATCGGGCAGCTGGTCAGGGGTCTGGACAATGGTATATACGGCCCCGTTCTCTTTTCGGATCTTCTGGTAGCAGAAGGCCACGGAGCTGTGTATGCCGCTGCCTGTGGCCGTATCCACCATCTGTGCGGTTTCGGCATACTCGTCGAAAATCAGTATGCCGCGCTTTCTCCTGTCACTGAGCAGCTTTTTCTGGATGACGGTGAATATCATGCTCATGACCAGGTTTGAAAGGAACCTGTCCTGCTTGATCCGCGTAAGCTCGAACACGATGAACTTCTTTCCAGAGAAATCGATCTTCATATCCTTGCAGACATTTTCATACCGCTGCCCGGGCATGAATTCCCCGCAGTTCAGTTTGAAAGACTCAATGGTGAAATACGTACCGGGGATATGTTTTCTCTTGAGGATCTCATTGTAATTGTCTATGACGTAATTATAGAAACTCTCAAAGTTATGCCCTTGCCGGACATGTTCGTAATAGTCCTGGATAAACCGGGTCAGGGCGACTTCCTTCTCCGACTCGTCCTTGGTGAACATGTGCTTCCAGTATCGCTGTACGATGCCGGAGAGCGTTTCCAGGTCATTATTGTCCAGTTCCCCTCCCTGCAGGTCAAACGTTGATCCCTAAGGGAGTCTTGCCGTCATAGTCCACATGCAGGGAGATATCCGGATAGAGCTTGCACAGCTGGCTGAATGAATTTCCGAACTCCACGACGATGGTCGTATAGTCCTGCTCAATCAGCTGCTGCGTGAAATTCAGGGTGAAGGCTGATTTTCCCCCGCCCGTGCCGGCAATGACCATCCCGTTTCGGGCATTCACCCTTTTTTTCGCCGCGTCCCAGATATCCTTGCGCAGGGGAACCTGGTACATCCTGTCATGCACGTAGATCCCTTCGGCATCATTGCTGAACTTGCTGCACTGGAGAAAGAAACAGAGTGCTATGGGCAGGGTAGTGAGGAAGAGATATTCCACCGGCATCAGGCTGATCTGTCCGGGGACACAGGCGAAGTGCATCCTTGCCAGGTTCTCGTAACCCGGTATATAGTATTTGAACCGGTTCAGGTTCAATATCTCCCTGATCCTTTTGTCCGCCTTCTCCAGTTCGGTATCCGATCCGTCGAATACACAGACCGAAAAGAAGGAGCGCACGAGCATCTGGTTCTCCTCGAGGATCTCTTTCTGGAGCTTGTCCAGCTCTTTGAATACCCTTTCGATGCCCTTGTTCATGGAAGAATTGCTCCCGTAAATGTCTATGTTACGTGCGATCCGGGAGCGCAGCCTCTCGTTTCCCTCGAAATAGATGACCTGGTTGACGATGTGGTTGTAGGGAAGGTACATGCCTAACTGTTCCATCAGGGGATGGTACAGTTGCGAGGCGGCCGGTGGCAGCGACTCGTCCCTGACATAGGACTCGATGTTTCCTTCCGGAAGGAAGGTCTCGTCGCACACCGCATAGCAGCGTGCATGGTTCTTTCCCACATGCAGGCTCCCGTCGACGTGTATATCCACCACGGCGTCCGTATCACCGAACAGGCCGGAGTATGCGCGGGTGAATCCGGATATCTCTTCACAGGACATGGGCAGCACCGAGTTCCCGCGCATGTTCTGCAAGATACTCACCGCATTGTCCACCCCTTCGAGAAAGGCTTCCAGCTTTCTGTAGTCTTCCCTGTGCAGATGTTCCTTATAGGCCAGGGGTGAGGATACATACGCCTTCTCCAGGCTTTTCAGCCCTGCAAGTACAAAGTGCAGGATACAGGTGTGGTCGATGTACAGGCGTCCTTCAAAGTGGCGCGCGTCGGCACGGTCCAGGAAAGAGCCGGTGCCTTTGCCCGGGTGGTACTCTTTTTTAAGGAATACATCCTGTTTGTGTACGTAGGTACCGTCGGGCATGTGCCTGAAGGCTTCCCGGTACATCCCGTCCCTTTCGTCGATCTCTTCCGGGGAAAGGGAATAGCACTCCGGCTGCCGGAGCTCGAACGGGATACATATGCTGCCGCTCCGGGTCAGGATCACGCTTTGTCCATCGGACTCGCTGATAATGTCAAGTATGCTGTATGTCCGCTACGTACGTCTGAGCATCGATCGATGTACAGCTACGTACGTCTGAGCATCGATCGATGTACAGCTACGTACGTCTGAGCATCATCGATGTACAGCTACGTACGTCTGAGCATCGATCGATGTACA